>Ga0065711_1000621_pt1 | contig 97513 bp, 41 predicted proteins | sample Hoacrofraction12_FD_59098 | JGI IMG/M metagenome (GOLD analysis project Ga0065711, IMG submission 59098) | Hoatzin crop microbial communities from Cojedes, Venezuela - Epithelial fraction 12 v2 (version 2) | ecosystem: Host-associated > Birds > Digestive system > Esophagus > Crop | place...
CCAAACTCTTTTCAGTAGTGCCCAGCGACAGGACAAGGGGCAATGGGCACAAACTGAAGCACAGGAAGTTCCGTCTGAACATGAGGAAGAACTTCTTCCCTCTGAGGGTGACGGAGCACTGGAACAGGATGCCCAGGGAGGTGGTGGAGTCTCTTTGTCTGGAGATATTCAAGACGCGCCTGGACAAAGTCTTCTGCGGCCTGCTATAGGTGACCCTGCTTCGGCAGGAGGGTTGGACTAGATGACCCACAGAGGTCCCTTCCAACCCCTAACATTCTGTGATTCTGTGAAATCTTCCACCTAGTTGACATCTGAGGAATAAAATTTACTTATTATTAGAGTAGCAAACCTATGTTTGGATGAGCAAACACTGTTTTTCATTAAAATGCCTTCTTTTTTTGGAATCTTGCTGTAACAGGTTATTATTTTCTTGGCTTTGCAGGACAGTTATAGATGTCCACATGTATATGCAGGCATGCATGGAGAAGAGGGTTCATAATGAGTATTTTCCATTTTCTTATCTTCTTTTGCAGTCCTTTAAGCCAAGAGTTTATGATAAAACATCTATAAGGCTTCTACCACAAAATTAGTTTCAGTCCTAGGTTTTTTTCATTTTAAGTTACACATAAAAGTGGCTGAGCTTGTACTCACAGCTCTATCTATCTAGACAAATATTCCCATTGATTTTAAATCCCTCTGAATGAAACCACTTAAAAAAAAGTCATAGCTACCTGGTGGGGAATATACCTACTCTTTAACTCTGATGAATTTACACATCTAATTTAAATGCATTTTAGTAAACACCATCCACTAGTTTAACATCTCTGAATGGTCCATAAATATTACCTGGGACCCATCTATCGTTCACACCACCCGTATGAGATACTTAGTATGGAATCCATCTCTTTCACTACATTTTAATTTAAGGTCTGTGTGACCTCCCACACTGTAGTATTAGGAAACTATAGATCCTGTAATATTGAATTTTTATTTCATAAATCAAAAAAAAAAGCATAAGGCCTTTAAAAGAGCAGCCTTTATAATGTCTTTGAGTCCATGTTTAGGTATCTTTCGTGTTTTCCAAAGGGCTGACTTTGAACGAACAGCTTCGAAAGAGCTTAAAGGGAAAGAATGGACTTCCCAGAAGGACTGAAAGAACATTTCTCACGTATCTGTCTCATACATTAACAAGTAACTTTAAAGAACTGTTTGGATAGGAATAACTATTATCAGTTTTGCTCAAAATCTACAAAAGAAAATAATAAAAATATGATGGAAAGTTGCAGGAACGTCAGTTTTTCGAATCGACTGACATTTTAGACTAAATTTTAAGTTGGGACTGGTATGAATGACCAATTCATTTTATCCAAATCTATTCAGCCTTCCTGAATTGCTAAAAATGACATCAGACATCTCCTTTCACCCAGTGACACAAAATTTCCGCGCTGCAGGAACTGTGACAGTTTGGACTCAAGTTAAACCTTAAATACAGATAGCCTTTCTTAAACTCATGAACCCTTTAAATATATTGTGCTGTTGTCTATTATATAGACAGTCTATTATATATGCAGTATCAGTCCCCGCAGGATACATTTGACTTAAGATTCTTTCAGCATCTGCATAACCATGAAATGCTAATCCCTACAACAGAGCTTAGTTTTTAATCTCTCATTGGGTAACACAACACTTTGAGAAACCACTGATATTCTTCAATACAAGAGCCACGTACTGGTTATTTATTATGGCTAAACCTCAGAATTTTCAATTTTTAAGAAGAATCCTACAGCATTAGATGTTTAACTGAGCATCTCACTAAATGATTTAAACTAAATCTTTGAGTATTTAATGAATTTTTAACACCTGCAACCTCTGGCTGGGCTGGACTCCCTGCACTTTTCTGCTTTTTCCCACTACTGAACTACAATCAGATAAAAAAGCAGCTCTAAATTCACCATCTCACATCTTCCAGCCAATGTGTTGGCAGCTTGCAGGCTGCCTGCAGATGGTCTCACTTGGGTCTACCAAGAAAAATGCTTAGCTTCTAGGAACTGTAATGGAGGAGAGCATACTTTCCAAAGGACCTACTCAGCTCGAGTGGACGCAGCTCTTCACAGCACAGCAAAGCTAATCTCTGATGTGGCTCATGAAGACCTTGAGTTGATTTAGTCCGTTGACTTCAGCCCCCCTACACACTCAGGACCTCCAACTGGTTTCAAGTGTTTATCTAAGGCAAGCTGAGAGTTATAATTAAGATCAACTGGGGAAACAAAACATCATTTTTTCCTTAAAAATCTGTGTGGTTGGTTGTGAGATTTTTGTTTGGTTTAGGTTTTTTTCTTTTTGACTGACAGCTTTTTCTAAGCATTAAAAGAAAAAATGCACTAGTAGCACTAGTACTAGCTCAGAATATACAGTCTAATCAGTCATGTGGCTTTGAAAGGAAGAATTAACAATTTTTTTATGAAATAATAATTTTTGGTGAAGCAATACTACATCTTGCAGCCCTGTTAACTTTGCAGGAGGCAATTCGCATTTATCGTTCTGTAAGTTTTTTATTAATTTTATGAGATTAGCTGTCACAAGAATATTACTGAAATTTTTTTTATCTACAGCTTCCCACAAACAAAATGAATGAAGTAAACTTCCAATGAGGCTTACTGCCTTATCCCTTACTATTCCTCCATATGTATTATATATGTAAAGCGAACTTAAATTACCAATCCTTGTCATTTTTCTGTGGTGTGATACAATGCAAAAATTTCACGTCTTTCAAAAACTTGTTCATTTTTATCACAGAGAAACATTTTTTTCCCTATAGCAGGAGATGTGTATTTTAGCTGAAGCATTCCTTTGTCCTATATTCTGAATTTCATATTGATGTGAATCTGTGACTCTTCCTCTGGATCAGATCCAGAAAGAAAAAAACATAGCTTTGGCATGACAATAGTTGAAGCTGTTTAAGTAAGTAACATTCTGATTCTGCTGCTGAAGAATGAGAAAAGGAAAGCCAGATTGTTTCTCATGATGATCCTTTCCTTCATGGAACCTTAATGCCCCTTGGAATTGAATGCAATGAACAGATAAAATTTCCACCACAGAAGACCCAGCTGGGAAGCATATGCTTCATGCCACTCATCCAAATCAAAATTAAGATCAGAGAGAAATAACAGTGGAGTCTACTGGGAGATGAATTCAGACCTGAAAAGATGGGCAGTCTAACAGAGGAGTGCAGGGAATGTGCTGAGAGTCTAAGGAGATTTCTCAGCTATACAACCACCCTTGGAACTGTTCTGTTTTAATGTATAATAAACTCTGAGTTTCGGCATACCAGCTTTGCAAAACTGTTTATACAGAGATCAAAATTATAAATGACAGAATGTTACTTTTTTTCATAGAGAACAAATTGCATACTTTGTGCTAGTTTCAAAAATGCACACCTACAGCCCATCTTAAGGTGCAACTACCAGGAAAATTCTCGGACAATCCCCATAAGCTGTACAAAATCATAAGCAGGACTTCTAACAACAGTTTGTCTCCCAGAACTTTTTCACTGTGAAGACGCCATTTTAGTGAGACCATTTAGCTCTGCATTTAAAGGGTCCAACATTATCTTAGTAGTTAAATATGTTTCCATTTTTTTAAGCAGTAACAATGAAAATTCCATTAGTAAGAAAAATAACTAGATTAATTTCTATCTGTAAGAGTGAAAGAATGAAAAGTATTGGAAATGGAAAAGAAACTACATTTTTCATTTAGATTTGAAAATTGTAATTATTAATTCTTTTGTATTTCACCTACAGACCCACACTCCTCAGCTGATATGAAATATCTTGTGTATTGCTATAATTTTAATTTTATGGTAGGAGAAAACTGCACTCATAAGATAACAACTATTACATGCATAGTTTTTTGTATAAAGATACATTACATTTTATAGTTTGCAAGTCCTCTAGTCCTCAGTAGCACTCCTATACATATAGCAGTAAAATCCCTGGGGTATATCACTATTTGTCATTGAGATATTTGAGAAAACTAGGTGAATTGTATAAATTTCATGCAAAGACTGGGGTTAATGTTGAGAGTAATTTTCCTTGAAAGCTCCATGTAGGATATTTGAGATTACATCAAATGTGTGATATACAGAAAGCAAAGTAACTATGCATGAATGTATTTGCAATTCAAGTAATGAAATATCCCATCATACCCTTCTAATGCATTATTATTTTATTTATAACCATTTTTCAGGAAAAGATATATTCAGGGTAAGAAAATACAAAAATAATTATTTTTCCCTGTGGAATAACCAGATCTTTGTGGCTTACAAGGATCCAGTGCTTAGTCTTGCCTTGTTTTGCTGGACACAACCTGCCCAGTATCACAATCAAAGTAAATGTCACATGTCAACATTTTTTAAGGCTGTTCTGAATGTTACTGTAGCTGGCTCCTTCCTTGTGCAAAAGAAGTAATAGAAAAATTGTAGTGAAATCAGGAGAAACAGTCTGGATCTAAAAAACAGAAAATCACTAAGGTATAGAATAATATTTAATGTGAAACCACAGTATTTTTAATTCTGGTCACATTTGGAATTATACTTTCTCCAGACACAAATTTGCTTTCCAGGAGGTGTTAGTAGTGATGCAGAAAAGAGATATAAAGTGGCATGGGAGGCATTGTCTTCTCTCCCCTTATTTATGATTTTATGTATTTATGAGGCACTAAATGATGCACTATATTATTCATTTGTTCTGTTTGCTACTTTTTTTCCCACTCAGCAGAGTACAGATTGTGTGTAGGCATACATTCTTGAATTGTGACTGCACAGCTTGTTTGTGGAGGATTGTAGCTATCCCAGGACAGGCTTGTGGAGTCATAAGTACACAAGAACTGGCATTGTGCAAATGAGCCAGTTACAGCCCCAGCTCTAGGAAGGTGTGGGATAGTGTGCTGCCAGTGTGTCTGCCTCGTTCTGCAGTTAGTTTATTTGAGAGAAGTGAGGGAAATACAGGCCATCCTGCTGGATGGTATGGCTTAACTTTTCAGACTCTTTCTGGGAAACAGTTTGTGTTCTGAAGCACAGCAATTTTGTATCTGGAAGCCTTTATGTGCATTGTGTACCTCTTACTGAATCAAGTCCTTCATAGATTTGTCTTGTGGGAAAATCAAGATCTTACCCAAAAAGTGAATTCTGAATGAGTTTTGCTGAGGAAGCCTCTTAAGGTAGCTAGTGCAGAGTATATGGGCAATATTTTATGCTCATGATATGACACTCTGTTTTTTGTAGTTTTGTGCATATTTATAAAGGGAGAGACTAAACTAACATGTTACCTAAGTGAAGAGATGAGATTTCTGCACCTTGTTTTCTTCATTATATTGAATGGCCCGTCAGGGTTAAAATCGCATTACCTGAGGGAAATGCCTTGGTTAAGATAATGGAAACCTTCAACCACCAGCCACTAACTCCTAACAATGAACCCCAATGAAGCAAACTCCAAGAAACTAGATGATTAAAACGTGTTGAAGAGGTAAGACACCAATGGAGATGCACACTAAACCATTTCAGGGATTTTAGAAAGCAATCTGGGGAGTTGTTCTGCTCCCTGACAGATAAAGGTTTTGCTAAGACAGCACTCTGATTTGAGAACTTGCCTTATATCTCACAGTAGAGTGACAGGCTTGGTAGACTAGGGGGTAGAAACCTAATCCCTCCTAATGAATGATAGAGTTCAAATCTTCTGACCTCCCAGGATAAAAATGAGCACAAATCTAGGATATTTTTGAACAATTCTGATCCCTTCATATATGAAAAGAGATATTATGAGAAGTTGTGCTAAGGGCAACAAGGATGATCAAAGGTATGACATGGCTTCTGTATGAAGGATGAGTAAACAGTATGGTGTGGAAGAGAAATGGTGTAAGGTGGATATGGCAGAATGTCATGAGTGTCAGGGAGAAGGTAAATAGGGAAAGATTGTTTACTGTCTCTTTTAATACAAGATGTAGGGGACACCAGATGAAGTGTCTCAAGTTCTAAACAAATAAAAGGAGATACTTCTTCAGGTATAGCTGTCTATGGAATTCTCTGCCACAGGAAATTAGAGATACTCTGAGTGTAAAAAACTGAATGTCACATGCACGAAGGGAAAAATTGACTGACAGCTAGACAAGAGTAGTATCTTTCTACATAGACTCCCTGACTGCTGTACGTTGGTGTGTACATTTTAAGGAGTGCCTTTGCAGTGTTCACTAGAGATCTGCTACTGGCTATGTCAGGTATACAAAATTGGGATAACCGCTTTTTTGAACTGATATGGTATGACTTAGGTTATTCCTGTAAATGTTTCTTGTTACAGAAAATTATATTGCCTAACTGTAATTCCTACCAATGCCCACAATTCCCATTCAGGGTTACCTCTCACTTTAAAACTGATTTCTCTGGTCACACAATTAAATTTCTGTGACTTCAGAGTAGTGAAGTAGCTAGAGAAGCTTGCTTTCACATAGACACTATACCAGGATCAACAGGGACTACAAGAAATGTTAGTGGCTCAGGGGGAAAAAAAAACACCATACCAAACCCTTCAACATAGTCTATGATATCAAGCAGAGTAAATAACACTATATAGGTGCATAGATTTAATAATGATGGGACTATTTCAAGTAGAAAACATGTAACTTTGTGTGAAACCTGTTCACACCTTACATGCGTGTGTATATATGATTAGTTAAATTAAATCTGCAGGGGTGTAAAGGGACAGCTCTTCCTAGTCACTTTTCAGTGAAATTGCCCTCAATAATTTATACATACAATATGCATCACAAAATGGAGACATGCCTTCAGATAGGTCTATGCAGCCATGGTAGATTTTCAAAAACTTATCTGAAAAGAAATGGGACTATTTCTTCTGAAAATGTTGCTCGTAATGTTCACCACCATATCTCTTTTTAAGAAACAACTAGAAATAACACTTTTGCTTTGATACACACGAGAGTGATATAAAATAGGAGTCTTTCCATTTCCTGAAAGATCAGGAGCAGTTTTGTGTAAGGACACGGTACCTTTATTCTTTAATATTAGGAAAACACTCAGTCGCTGTTATAGACTACACATTTCTGAACGATGTCTCTAGCTCTCCATTGATGAAAAGCCATTTTTTAGAAGAATTGGTGATAGAACAGGATGGACTGTCCTTATTTATTCTTTTAGTTTGTTGAAGTGTGGAGTTGCACAAGAACATATTTTGGCTGGTTAATTTTCAATGTTTTTTTGGTTACTAGGAGAAAAGATCAATTCATGTATAAGCCCTTTAGGAGGTCTCTGACATTGCCTATGATTTCACTCTGTCAGTAATCCATCAGAGCATTAACTAAGGAAGAGTGGATGGGTAGGGGGAACTGTCATTATTTACATTTAAGACCTTTACATAAAGAATACCTGTACAGCTACTTTATCAATCCTGAATCAGTAAATAATGTTTATTACTTTCTTCTAATGAATAAATATTAGAAGGAAGGAAAATTTTGGTGATGGTCACATTCAATTCACCAGACCAACACAAAATAATTAAGTTATATTGATTTCATAAACTGGCATCAGATTAGACCCATTTATAAACACCTTTGTCCTTTATACTTTGAAGGTGGCATTACTCCTAAAACATTTCAAGCTATTATTATAGAAAAATATGTGACAGTGAGTAATAGTATGCATTTTGGTTGCAATTATGTCCAAACTCAAGCAGAATAACACAAAACTAGGGGAAATGAGTATTACATCCATATGTGCTCTTAATTTCATAAGCATGAAAAATGAACAAGAAGTTGGAGCTTTAGAAGAGGGTTTAAAATTGCATTTTTTAACATTGGTAGATCATAACCATGGCAGTCCTAAATGCTCATTTTTACTGGTAAATATCCCTAATTACTGGTTTCCAAGCAATGTTCTAATAAATCAGATGCATTACTTTGTTGTTCACCGCTTTATTTCTACTTCATTTTCTGCATCCTGTGATGGTTATAGATAGAGTTAATAAGCAGTTAATCAGCTGTCAGTAGTGTATTTGTTATAATTTTCATATAATTGTATTTGGAGTGGTCCTGTCTAGAATGTGAAGCAGGTATTAATAATGCTATCCTTTACTTCAAGTAGCTAAGGTTTCTCAGTGCAGATGAATGTGTCTGCTGTTCTCTTGACATACATACAAAGCTTTCAGCTTCTAGAGTGTTCTGACAACTCTCACTCTTCTCACTTTAAATCAAGTCATTTTATCCTACATCATTTGCCAACAGTAATTAATTTTATGGTATATTTGGCAACAGTTGCATGTTGATTCATTAATGAGTCTGATATTTGTTTTATTATGCTGCTTTAAACTTCATCACAATTAACAAGTCTCATGCTTCTGAAAGAGTGGTTCTCTGTGAATTTTTTTCACACATCTACTTCTCTGTCCTTGACAGTACTGTGAAGATTTCAAGTGTCCTGGGTTTGGCCAGGACAGGGTTAATTTTCACCAGACTCCAGGAACGGGCACAGCCGGGTGGGCTGACCCCACCTGGCCAAACAGAGCAGGGTATTCCATACCATGTGCCGTCATGCTGGGTTCCGGTGGAGGGGAGCGGGGCAGCGGGAACTCACTCGCGGCTCGGGAGCGCACAGCTGCGGCGGTTGGGTAGAGCAGCTCTGTGGGTCGTGCGGTTTGTGTTGTGTTTTCTCCTTACCTGTATCGTTGTTGTTCCTGTTCACTTTGTTTGCTGTTCTGTTAAACTGCTCTTATCCCGACCCACCGGTTTCTGCCTGTTTCTTTCCATTCTCCTCTGCACCCCGGTGGGTGGAGGGGCAGCCGCGTGGCGCTTTTGTTGCCGGCCACACCTAAACCATAACATCAAGATTGATAAATAATCCTACCAAGTGAAAATATATTGATTTAAGTCCATCAGGATCTGGTACACAGAGCACACTGCTGAATAGAATCAAACAATTCCAATTATACTGAGCTAATACAGAAAAATGCCCATTATCTGTTTTACTTTTTTATCAAAATGAGACATATATACTGTTGATATTGCTGATTCTCCCATTATTTATGTCTATGAATCAGGGTGTCATGAAATAAAATCAGGAATTAAAAAACAATGTGAAACAAGTTCTTCGAGGAGAGGAGGGATAACTGGACTCTATGCACACAGAAAAGCCATATATATCTATTCTGATGCATAGTTCATTCATTTTAAAAGGGAGTTTTGGGCTGAACAAAATTTTACTAAGTAATTTAGTGAAAATTTCTAACTGCAAGGAAATTGATCTGACCCAAATTCTGAAGTGTGTAAACAGTTAATTTCATAGGTTTTTACATGTAACATATCCAGCCTTTCTAGATATAGCTACACTGTATATTGAACGGCAATAGCAATATCACGGTTAGCTCTTACAGTGGAAGCTGTATCCACACAGCTCAATTAGCTTTGCAGGGTATATAAATCCTGAAGAAGGAACGCTGCACTAATATGGTTGGACCGTCTCTGAAAACTCTTTCAGAGGCATCCCTAGTATAGATTAGTCCTTTGTTCAAAAACCACCTTTATTTTAGAACGTTCACTTTATTATTAAAAAGCATAAAATCAACATACAATTAGCAATTCTTCTCTTTTGAACTTTCTTCTCATATGTTCAATTCAGAGAAAAATAAAAGGATAAAATAAATCTATGTTAACCGAAAATGATCTGATTTTCCTGGTTGTTTTTTTTTTTTTGTTTCTCTTTGTTTTGTTTTGTCACTAAAATGGTTGGGGAAAAAGACAACAAACCAGCAATGCAAGTACTAGACACTCAGCGCTAACACCACTATTTTTCTAGGTAATCCAACCTTGTACTTCAAGTAGCTTTCAGTCTAAAACTAAAGTGTGGAGATTTGACATTCAGAGTGGTATTAGAAAGGTGTTAAGTTCACAGAACGTAGTCTGAGAACTGGCTATTGAAAATGGCCTAATTCACTCACAAGGTAGGTGTTCATGATGGCAGAAACAGACATGAAATGTAGCCTGAAACCTAAATTTCATCACAGGACCTTGAAGCAAAACAAGAAATCTTGAGATGATTTGCTGAAGAGCCAGTGGAGAATTTTAAGGAGGGAGTGACCATAGTCTGTCTAATGGCCAGCTGAGCTAATTTTTAGCAGGCTACACAGAACAGCAGTGCTAATCACAAGTACTTCATAGACCTAAGCAGCATTCATATTTGCTGGATAAACCAAATATTTCATAACCATTTCCTGAAGCTTCGTTTATTATTCCCTGAATCTTCTCCTAGCTATTCTCTTTGCACAAAGGAGCTATTCCTTTCATGGTTAAAGTCTGACAGCAATGCACTGGAACACATCAGCATGAAATACGGGGTTTGATTTTTATACATTCTTGATCATATTTTTAAAGTATAGATACTGAAACTACTTTAGGGCATAACTGAAGAGCCCTTTTAAAATGTCCCTGCTGGCTGTATTGTGCTGATGAGCATGATAGTGAAACTGGTCTTGCTGATATGATAGTATCTTTGCTAGGCTGTAAACAATGGCTTTAATCAAGATCCTAAATGCTTTACAGACAAAATGTTCTTTCAGGGTTTCCTGATTTTATGGAGTCAGAGTGAGTATTGCTTTTGCTCCCATCGTGCAATTCTCCCCACCCTCAATGTCTTCTTCTCCTTGTAAATATTAACGTCTAAGGGCAATTGCTTAAACTATTTTTAATGCACTGATAGCTGTTAATATTATAGATTATGGTATGTTGTAAGTAATGTCTTTGCTACGTCTTGCTGAAAAGGAAAGACAAGATGTGGTAAGAAATTCCTCTGGGGAACACATTTCATTCTGCTTCTGAAGCATGCACATGAGAAAGTCAGAATTGCACCCCTTTGTACTCAAACCCCTCTTACCTTCTAAAAGGACGAGCATTAGCATGTCTACACTGGGGAGTTCATCATTACTAAACAGTGAACTCATGTCTCCACAATGAAAGTAAGCAAGTTGGAACCATAAATGCACACTTGGCAAGCAGAAAAGGCTTGTCATGCATGTGCTGAGCTGCCCTCAGCTCACAGCCAAGCACCCGCACAGCCACTCGCTCATCCCTGCCCTCTCCAGCAGCATAAGGAGGGAGAAAAAACAGGAAAAAAGAGAGAGAAGTAGAGAGAGAAGACTAGTGGGTGTTGAAGGGGAAATTCTAATTATGACTACTCAGCAGTGGTGACCAAGGAATAATCTGACATACAGGGCAAGGAGGCCCAACTGCAAAAAGTGGTTGAACTGTCTGGAAGCAGGAATTCGAGAGACAGAACAAACCCTTTGCAAGGGAGTGACGTTTGCCTTGAGTGTTGTCTGCAGACCATCCTGGAATGGGAGCACTCAGCGACCCAGGCTCAGGGGCCACCTCAGGACAGCCATGCTGGGTTAGGGGATGGACCCAGGGCTGGGCTGAGGTGCCCTATGCAACTGCTCCTGGGATCAGTGTTTGTGCAAGTGTATATGAGGCATCTGCTTCTGACAAGTCTTTGCAGACTTCATGTAGAACTGTGTATTGTGGAAGGACTCTGACCAATTCATTGCTCATTAAATTTTCTTTTAGATTTAAGAACAAAATTGTGTTTAATTTGCCTCAAGGAGCACCATAAAAGTTCCCCAACATGGTCAAAAAAAAGAGAGGCAGATACCTTCCTAATTACTCTGTGGGCAAAACAGATTTGGCTTTGAGGAATTTAATTTCATTTATCATCAATTAACATAAATGTTTGGGTATCTATTAGGATATTGGGATACAAAAGCAAACGAGAAGAAACAAGCACTTACACATATAGGGAAAACACCGTTCTTCCCCTTTCAGTTGGTGTGAGTTTCCTCAGCTTCACTCCCAGGCTCAACTTCACTCCTCCAGATGCCTCTCCTCCTTGCTTCGTTATCCCCACAGGTTATGCTGAGTCTCTTCAGTGAGGCAATGAGTGGCATAGGCAGTAAGGGTGTTGTGACCAGGGCAGAGTGGTTGGTAACTGCTGCCCTTTCATTACCACCCTTTTCCTGCCCTTTAACATGGGTCCTCCATGGGTCACTGTCCCTTTGCGGGTGTGCCATGGAGCACCAGCTCCTCTAACCTTGGTGTCCTTTCTGCTCTTTCTCGTTCTTTCTCCCCTGCCCCTCTCTCAGCCCTTTCTTAAACAGACAGTTCTTCATATTTGAAGTATTTTGATAGATTGTGACTCCATAGAGTTTTTTTAAGGAACTCCTCTTACACATTCGCCGTTAAAATGCAGTCTTATTCCCAGTGACACGTAGAAATCAGATCTGTAGCTTCATCAGCTCATTTTTGTGCTTTTAAGGGGAAGCTCTGAAACGCAAAATTGCTACCTGCACAGAATGCCTGCAGCCTGGATTTGGGTAAATTTTACGTAAGAAACCTTCCTCTCCCACTCAGATGAGTCAAAAGGGAGTCCTTAGGAGGACAGGAAAGAGGATGAGCGTCCCAATATATCTATAACATGCTAAACCTATCAAAGAAACCCCAAATTTACTGTGGCTCTCAGGCAGTTCTGATTATTGGGTTAATGTATTACAGAAGAAGAAACTATAGCCCGTAATATCTTGTTCATTGATACTTTCCATGACAAAAATACTTTTACTGCAGTGCATGCAGGGTTAGCAAAAGTCCTTAAATAATTTAAAGAATCATAGAATCATAGTATCATTTAGGTTGGAAAAGACCTTACAGATCATTGAGTCCAACTGTAAACCTAACACATCATCCTCCAGTTGACTTAGAGATTTGTCTGTGTTGTCCCTTAGGGTGACCAGCTTCTTAGGGAAACAGTGTGAAACACCAGTACAGAGCAAGCAGTCATTTTGTGATTCTGAGGCCTGGTGTACAAGTCTGCCCAGGTGAGGTCATTTCTGAACTCTTGAATGTTGTTTCTCATTTAGTAACTGCTTTTGACAGAGCAGCAGTATCACCCAGCCACCCAGCCACACATGTGCAGTATTTCAGTACCTCACCTCCCAAGCACATGTGTTAAGCAGCACTTCTAAGGTGGATAAAATATGATGACTACTTGTTCCCTCACTGAAATACCCTCTGTCCTAGAGGAAGGTGTGTGAAGTCCAGCAAAATAATTATACCCATATGCCTATCTCCACGTATAGCCCTAACGAACAACAGTAAGCATGAACATTTCTGTGGCCTTCGCACTCCCAATTACCAAGGGAAAAAGTGTCTCATAGCACTGGTTATAAAACTCAGATGTCTGAAAAGACAAAAGGGGACCTCAGTCACATGCAAGTCATCCCTCATCCCTCACAGAGTCTGCCAGCTATGGTCTGCCTGCCTGTACTCCTTCTGGCTGTAAAATGGGGTAACCCTAGTCTGGTCTCCTGTTTATGTGAGCTGCCTGTTCTGGGGAGGGTGTCCTGAGAGCTGTGAATTCCTGGAAGAAAGTAGCTCATAAATCTGCCTGCTGTGCCGTCTGCACACGGGAGCACAGAGCGGCTGTAAGCCTCTTCTAACGCCCATCCTACCGAACGTAGGGTGGGATAATTTCTAGATGCCCTGTCAGTGTGTTTGCAACTGTGGATTGTTCAGTTCAATGCTATGGACAAGTCATAGGTGGAATTGTCTCTTTTTTAATTGAAGGAAGTCAAACTGAGTTAGCTGAGAACTTTCGTCAGACTTAACAGTTGCTTATCAGTCATAAAATTTTGGATATGTATTTTTAGAAGACACTAAAGCAAACAAAATACCAATCAAAAAAAACCCAAACTCCAACTTACCATATATTGCTTTCTATGGTGGGGAGCATGAATACCACACTGGGATGTGAATTCAAAACCAAAGCTTTTATGTATGTAACATGCAAACTTAGAATGTTTTTACTGGCAAATGTATTTGTATTCAAAATGAAAAATGTAGGCATATTTAAAGTTCAGTAATACGGAATCATATTTTTAGCAAAACCAAAGAGGTTAGTTTACTTACTGATTTCCATATAGAATATACGCAGGCTATTTTCAAACTGAGATTAGACACAGTTTACCTTTTGCTGACAGTCACTGTTTCGTCATGAGCTAGAATAGACAGAAATGCCATTCCTATGCTAATTGGACAAGAAGACTCATTGTCATAACAGTATATCATGGAATATTTGTATTTTGTATTTTACTATACTTTTTTCTCCAGTTACTAAAAGGTGCATCCAATTATGCTTATAAAGGCATCCATTAGTCTTGGTACCATATACATCTGCCATAGACTAGGGAAAAGATATAATAATAGGGAAAAAGAATTAAAACTGTTAATCTAATTCTGTCAATGTCTCAAAAATGTTGATGTAGCATTTCTGTAGTTTGCAAATGCTTTATGTATTTACCAGTAGGAATCAGTAAAGTGACCAGAAAATTACTCTTACTCAACAGCTTTTTTTTTCCTTTTTGTCTGTTTTTTCAGTAGCGAAAGTAGACTCACAGGTTGGTAGTATAAAATAATCAGACTAGACCAAATATTAGGAAAGTGATGAAGGCACTAGAATAATCGTACCAAATCAGAGAGAATCTAATGAGATGTTGGCACCTGGTAACAACCATCATCCATAGCAAACAACCCTAATCTAAAGGAATTAAGAGAGGAAGCTACATTACTGTGTGCCAAAAATATTTTGCTGATTTGTTCTATAGGCTATCTGGTCACACGCATAATAAATGTCTTCACAAGAGCAAACTGGGACAGGGACATTGGAGCCATGCCCTTATACCTCAGTTAAAGATACAGATACAGCCTCTAACTTCATGATGCTGACACTTTTTCTCCACACGTAAATGTCACAGCTCTGTTTTCAGAAGTTCGATATAAAAGGTAACCAATGAAAGGATGCATGGGATAAAAAAAAGCAATCCCATCTTATTAGATGGCTCTTATCTTTGATCACTCTTTTTTCTACCATATAAACTTTAGAATACCCAAACAATATAAAATAAATTAAAAAATTAAATAAAAATAATTTTGATAACTTGAGTTAGAGAGCTTGGAACTGAGAAGACACGTCCACAAACTAAAGAAAGCCAAGCCCTTCATGTGTTTTAAACACTCAAAAGGACAATCCCAGTGTCATAAACTTATTTTTATGGTCAGGGTATGTACACTGAACATATACATATGTAACAGATTAATGGATATCTGTAGCTCCTCACTCATCATAAGCTGTTGTTGTTGATTTGCTCTTTTTTTCAATGAAGCCCTTTCAGACTTGTGGCTTTGGGCAGTTAGTATAACTGAGTGGCCCAAAGAAGAACTGAAGTTTTGTGTGGCCAGCGTGTCTCTGACAGGTGATATTATAATGTCAATTAACTGAAAAAGAAAAAAAAAAGTTCCATATTTTGCTGCCAACTTCTTGTCTCACTGACTCCAGTTTGGTTTCATAGGACAGTGGTTCATGAAGGCACCAAGCTTGCTGAGTGCTATAAAAGCAGGGCAGAACTAGATGTCATCTTTTTCTTACTGATGTTTGATTGCGCACTGTCCCTGCTAACAACTTTACAAACATGTTAAGATGAGAGATAAATGACGTTTAGCAGAACTCTGCAAGAGTAAGCTCCAAATTCAGATAGTAAAGAGAAGTGTTCAAGAAAGTGTTTTCTAGTAGGTTTCTGACACCCTGTTATTGTTTCAGAACAGGAGTAAAACAAGGTGGTATTACCATGCTTGGTGGTGGTGGTTTTTTTCTGGAGCGGAATTGTTTGTTTTGGATTTTTTGTTTTTTGTTTTATTTACACTTGCTCTGGTTAAAAAAAAAAAAAATAAATAACATAATGGGACTGCCAAAAATTGAAGCCAAATGTTTTACTGGAATGTCAGAATGTGTAATTTAGAATTTTGAATGTCACACACAAAAAAGGAAAGACCAGAGTGCTTCATCATTTCTCTTCCCATTTCAATCTACTTTACAGAACATCTGATACAGAACATAGACAAGTAGTCTCAAAAATAAGTTAGACCACACTTAATTTCCAAATATGCCAGTTAGACCTCTGAAAAAGATATATTTGATGAACAAAAAGATGCCTTCTAATATCAAGTTCTCATCTTGTTTCACTGAATTTGTTTTTTGTTTTGATCCTACAGTTTTCAAAAGGGAAGCCTCTTGCTAAATGCACACACCCTTGTATATGTGTGTTCAAATAGAAACAAATTGCTAAATCATGGGGTTGTAAAATTAATTGCATGACAGTTAGCCAGATATAAAACTTAGTGAGTAGGAAACTTAAGATGTTTGCTGGTGGGTACAGGAAGAAGTAGCTTGTTCCTTTTTAGCTTTCTGATCGCCTAAGGTGAGGGGAAGGTAGAAGAAAGCAGAATTTCTAGAAGCACATGTAATGCAGAGTATTTTTAAAACAGAAAATTTTCAATCCAAAGTGTGGGTGGTAGTTATAGTCACAATCAATCCTAGCTAATTGTATCACCGGACACAAAGGACAGGTGACAGTCTGGGCTTCTTGGAGTATTTCAAGGACTTATTTGCCTGAGAAGTCATTACCTCTGGAGTCAGCAACTGAGAGAGGAAGTTAGGAATAACTGAGAAAGTGTCTGAGACTGTAAAACAAGACACATCCATCCCAGACCATATTTCAGACAGGAACTTTGCCAATAACTTGGTTTTCCTCTTACCACTAGTGATGGTACCTGGTACCTGGTGGTACGTGGTCCTCTGCTGGCCTGTGATCAAATAGAATTTTACTCCTGTTTCACACAAGTGTAAATGACCACATAAGCTTGTGGTGAACCACAGGCATGGTATCTCATGGAAGCATTACACTGATGCTTCACAGCTTCCTGTCCCTTGAGAATTCAAAACTGTCCGTGGAAGTACACAGGTAACATAAGAGCTCCTTTATCTATAGGAAAAGAAGGAAATATTTGCCTGTTCTATCACTATAACTAATAAGAGTGATTTTCAGAGTTGGAGTGATGTGTCTTATTATTCATCTTTTTGATTGCTTTCTTCCTATATTTTCATATAAACTGCAAACTCTTATATTCGCTCCTACCTTTTTTTTTCTAAAGACTGTAGTAATTTCTCAGACAAGTGGCCATATTATATTCATATGCCTTTCCAAACAGTACCATATCCTGCAGTCAGATACATTATGGGTCACTCAAGGTGAGTCAGCAAATAGAATTTGCCATGAAGCTGTATACATATGTATGTATACAAATGATGAATACAAAACACAATGTCAAAAAGAAAGAAAATGTAATCAAGAATTTATATAGTGGCATTATCATTCAAGTGGAAAAAAGCCTCTGTAAAACAATGAAATCACCCTGGATATGTCAGTTAAAAGCAAATGCCAGTGTAAGTGATTACCACTAATATTACATATGGAAAAGCAGCATCTATACAAACAACAATTTTTTTGAGAGTACATATTTGTTGGTATTGAAAAGAACAATATTTCCTTCTTGCTTTGCCTTTCTTCTTGAAGGTTCTTTCTTTTTTATGAGGAAGTGCAATGTGAATTGGAATAGATATAAGCACTGGGTTTGAATTCAATTATTTCCTGATTTTCCTTTTAGGGCATGACCTGTAATCCCATAATGTTGTGCATGCCTACAAGTTTAAGTTTTTAACCAGAGCAACTGTGAGATCTGCTTTAGGTCCCCAGTGCTCTTCAAGCATTCTTATTTATGCATTTTATGTTACAGAGTACCCCGTTGTGGCACCAACTGCATCCCAGTGTTTTGCTGCCATGAAAACACAGAATAAACAAACAAAAATCCTGTGGTTCACCAAACTGCAAATATATTGTTTAAAATTCTAGGGTTAAATGATAGGAAGAAGATCAACGTAGAAGAGACAGACGAAAATGAGATAAAGGTTTCAGCAGCTAACTCACTTGTGCTCCTGCTTGCCCTGTGTCCTTTTTGCTGTGCACATACACAACACATGGAGGACAGTGACATGATTCAAGACAGCCAGCATGGCTTCATCAAGGGCAAGTTCTGCCTGACCAACCTAGTGGCTTTCTATGATGGAGTGACTACATCAGGGGACAAGGGAAGAGCTACAGAAGTCTTCTGTCTGGACTCCTATAAGGCCTTTGACATGGTCCCCCACAACATCCTTCTCTCTAAATTGGAGAGACATGAATTTGATGGGTGGACTGTTCAGTGAGTGAGGAAATGGTTGGATGGTCCCATCCAGAGGGCAGTGGTCAACAGTTCAACATCCAGATGAAGATCGGTGACAAGTGGTGTCCCTCAGGGGTCTGTATTGGGACCAGTAGTTTTTAAGGTCCTCATCAATGACCTAGGCAGAGGGATCGAGTGAACCCTCAGCAAGTTTGAAGGCGACACCAAGCTGAGTGGTGCAGTCTATGCACTAGAAGGATGACTTTCCATCCAGAGGGACCTGGACAAGCTGGAGAAGTGGGCCTGCGTGAACCTCAGGAGGTTCAACAAGGCCAAGTGCAGGGTCTTACACCTGGGTCGGGGCAACCCCCACTATCAATACAGGCTGAGTGATGGAGGGATTGAGAGAAGCCCTGCTGAGAAGGACTTGGGGATACTGGTGGGTGAAAAGCTTGGCACGAGCTGGCAATGTGTGCTCACAGCCCAGAAGGCCAACCGTATCAGTATAAGAGTATAACAACAGTATAACAGTATGGTAGGGATTGGAAGGGACCTCTGTGGGTCATCTAGTCCAACCCTCATGCCAAAGCAGGGTCACCTATAGTAGGCTGCACAGGACCTTGTCCAGGGACGTCTTGAATATCTCCAGAGAAGGAGACTCCACGACCTCCCTGGGCAGCCTGTTCCAGCGCTCCATCACCCTCAGAGGGAAGAAGTTCTTCCTCATGTTCAGACGGAACTTCCTGTGCTTCAGTTTGTGCCCATTGCCCCTTTGTCCTGTCACTGGGCACCACTGAAAAGAGTTTGGCCCCATCCTTCTGACACCCACCCTTCAGATATTTGTATGTATTAGGTCCCCTCGCAGCCTTCTCTTCTTCAGGCTGAACAAGCCCAGTTCCCTCAGCCTCTCCTCGTAGGAGAGATGCTCCTGTCCCCTCACCATCCTCGTAGCCCTCCGCTGGACTCTCTCCAGTAACTCTTCATCTTTCTTGAACTGGGGAGCCCAGAACTGGACAGAGTACTCCAGATGAGGCCTCACCAGGGCAGTGTAGAGGGGAAGGAAAACCTCCCTCGACCTGCTGGCCACAGTCTTTTTGATGCATCCCAGGATCCCATTGGCTTTCTTGGCAGCCAGGACACACTGCTGGCTCATGGTTAACCTGTCGTCCACCAGGACGCCCAGGTCCCTCTCCACAGAGCTGCTCTCCATCCTGGGCTGCATGAAGAGAATAGTGGCCAGCATGTTGAGGGAGGTGATTCTGCTGCTGTACTCTGCTCTGGTGAGACCCCACCTGGAGTTCTGTGCCCATTTCTGGAGCCCTCAGCACAGGAAAGACAAGGACTTCTTGGAGGAGGTCCAGAGGAAGGCCACCAAAATTATTAGAGGGCTGGAACAGCTCTCCGATGAGGAAAAGCTGAGAGAGTTGGGGCTGTTCAGGCTGGAGAAAAGGCTCTGGAGAGACCTTGTTGCAGCCTTTCAGTACTTAAAGGGGGCTTATAAGAAGGATGAGGACAAATTTTTTAGCAGGGTCTGTTGCGATAGGACAAGGGGTAATGGTTTTAAACTAAAAGAGGGTAGATTCAGACTAGGTACAAGGAAGAAATTTTTTATGATGAGGGTGGCGAAACATTGGAACAGGTTGCCCAGAGAGGTGGCAGATGCCCCATTCCTGCAAACATTCAAGGTCAGATTGGGTGGGGCTCTGAGCAAGCTGATCTAATGCTGGATGTCCCTGCTCATTGCAGGAGGGGTTGGACTAAATGACCTTTGAAGGTCCTTTCCAAATCAAACCATTCTATGGTTCTGTTCTATGCTTCTACATATGCACACAGCCAAGTATAGTGCCATTGTGTTGGAAGTTTAGCAATGCTCGCTCCAAAAGCATGTAAAGTGGACAGAGCAGCACTTGCTAGAAGGACAGAGCTGCAGAGGGAGGGATAGGATTGTGATCAAGATGCACGGTTAATCAAAGAGGTACTGTCTGACTGGGACTGTTGCTATGACTATGTTTCTACTACACAAGATAGTGTAGCATTGAAACAAGAAAGTTGAAGGTCAGCTTCATACTTCTAAAGCAACTACAGCAGTGTGGAGCTTAAAATGGTCAAACGTATCTTGCTTTTATTAACAAGGGAAAACTTTCCAGCTCAGAACCAGAAAAGAGTTTGATGAATAATCCAGTTCTTGTCATCTAACGGTTTAGGGAATATTCCAAGGTCAGCTCCTGTGGTCACAATTGTTTGTCATACACTAGTGTGACTGAGAGCAAAACCAGTAGCTGTGATAGCTTAACTGCACTTGGAATGCAGAGCCTTCCATGACAAAGGCGAAATGAAAAAACCCCACCTCAGCAAAAAAAAAGACAAGAAAGTACCAATGTTACACTGGTCACTCAGTACTAGAGGAGACATTTGAAAGAATTCATGACACGATATGAGCATTTTTACGGACTTTAGAAAGGAACTAACTCTTATTTTGGATTAAGCTAAGGCTGATTTTTTTCTAAATTCACATTCCACTATTTTTCTTAGGAAGATGGTAGTGTTTATTTGAGGACTGGTATCTAGTGAATTATAGGTCTTGGGTAAGTTAAACAGTGAAGCCTACCATAGAGTAAAAAGGTCTTTTGAATGCTTAGATCTTTTTTTGTCTAAATAAATATTCCCAGTAGTAAATAACACTGATCTACAACACATCTGCAAAATCCAGTCATGCTTCCTCTCCCACAGGCTGTCTGCTTGTGCTTAGGTGTGTGCTGCCACTGCAGTGTGCACAAACAGTTGATAAGAACAAAATTTATATCAATCTGACCTCTTGATCTAAACTGACTAGACCATGGTGTTTTGAGGTTAAAGGTGTATTTTGATTTAGCCTGGATAAATGCCAGGTGCCCACCAAAACTACTCTATCACTCTCCCTCCTCAACTGGACAGGGGAGAGGAAAATATGATGAAAGGCTCATGGGTCGAGATAAGGACAGGGAGAGATCACTCACCAATTACTGCCATGGACAAAACAGACTAAACTTGGGGAGAAAAGGTAGTTTAATTTATCACCAATCAAATCAGACGAGGATAGTGAGAAATAAATCTAGATCTTAAAACACCTTCCCCCCACCCCTCCCTTCTTCCTGGGCTCAACTTCAGTCCCATTCTCTACCTCCTCCCACCCAAGCGGTGCAGGGGGACGGGGAATGGGGGTTATGGTCAGTTCATCACATGTTGTCTCTGTTGTTCCATTGTTCTCAGGGGGAGGACTCCTCACACTCTTCCCCGGCTCCAGAGTAAGGTCCCTCCTCCAACCTGAGTCCTTCCCACAGGCTGCAGTTCTTCACAAACTACCCCAGTGTGGGTCCCCTCCACAGGGTGCAGTCCTTTAGGAACAGGCTGCTTCAGCATGGGTCCCCCACGGGGTCACAAGTCCAGCCAGCAAACCTGCTCCAGCACGGGCTTCCTGCCCTCTATGGGTCCACAGGTCCTGGCAGGAGCCTGCTCCAGCATGAGCTTCCCACAGGGTCACAGACTCCTTCAGGCATACATCTGCTCTGGTGTGTGGTATTCCACGGACTACAGGTGGATATCTGCTCCGTGTGGACCTCCATGGGCTCTAAGGGGACAGCCTGCCTCACCATAGTCTTCATTACAGGCTGCAGGGGAAAAGTCTCTGCTCTGGTGCCTGGAGCACCTCCTCCCCCATCCATCTTCACTGACCTTGATGTCTGCAGAGTTGTTTCTCTCACATCGTCTCACTCCTCTCTCTCCACTGCCATTTAACAGCAGGTTTTTTTCCCCTTCTTAAATAAGTTATCACAGAGGTGTTACCACTGTTGCTGATTGGTTTGATCTTGGCCAGCAGTGGGTCTATCTTAGAGCTGCCTGGCGTTGGCTGTACCAGATATGGGGGAAGCTTCTCACAACTTCTCAAAGCAGCTACCCCTATAGCCCCCCCACTACAAGACCTTGGCACCCAAACCCACAGCATTATGTATGAATTAATAGCATGTGCAACAGAGTTCAGGAATGCCAACAATTTAAATCTTCAGAAACACTCCACCAACATTTTACAATCATAAGTCATAGTTCAAGAGCTTAATACCATTGACAGAATTCTGAAGTGTAGCTGAAGGGAATTAAGCTTCCATATCCCTTTGGCACTCAACTGGTCCTGTTTCCTGAAATACTGGCTATATTATTCTGCCCATGACTCCAACTCATATCACTTAAAATTCGTGAATTTGCAGGAACTTTGTGGATTTCAAGTGCAGAAGGATACAACTGCATCTACTGAGAACTTCTGCATGACCCATGCTGTAAAACTTAATGCGTTTATTCCTGTCTATGCAGATCACTCACATTTAGATAATGTATGGGTACCTACTATGTGTTAGAAGATATCGAATGATGGAAACTCTGCACTTTCCTAGGCAGCATATTTAGGTAGTGTGTTTTCATTATGTTATCACTGTTTGTTTAAAAACAGAAAGAGTTTCATTTAAATTTAAAGTAGACTAGGTCTAATTTCCAGAGGCTTCCAGCAATGAATTTCTCTATGAGATGAAAGACTTCCATTTTAGGTTTTTTATCCCTATGAAGAACATACACAATATATATACGCAATGTGAGTAGCATGTTCTGCTTTTTGACAAAAAAAAAAATTGTCCTCTAACTCAGAGACATTTTTTTCTCCAGTTTATGTATCACTTTACTACTCTTCTAATCTTTTTTCATACCTTTTTTTAAACTGTGGGCATCAAAGCCTAAGGAACCATTCTAGTAACAATCTTGACAATGTCACATATAGACAAACACCTCTGCTCTGAGAGGTGCTTTACTATTAAAATCCAGTAATTGACTATCACAGAATAGTAGGGGTTGGAAGGGACCTCTGTGGGTCATCTAGTCCAACCCCCCGACTATGAAGCCTTTTGCCCCCTTACTATGCAAATGAAAAGGAATTCAGCCTGTAAGAAATAGGGAGTTTGTAAGCTGGTGTAAATGCAATGAATTTTAAGAGGTAATAATTCTTATCATTCACTTGTAACCTGAAAGAAAGCATTTAGCTTATGCCTTCTGGACTATTAAACATTGTTCTGCTGGACCATGATGTTTGTAGATAACATACTAATGTTGCTGTGACACTAGGTGTCTTGATACTTGTGCGATTAACTTACAGAAACATGACAACCATGGTAATGCTGTCAATGCTGCTGTAATGTGTATTTGCTAGTGCTTAGGCTACCCCCAAAATAAAACAAGGTACATGACCATGTATGGCTTTTGTATGAATATATGAATAAATTATTTAAAAGACAAAATTTTTGAGGGCTGTTTCTTTGGAGCATTTTCCCTAACACAAGATCTATGATATCTGTCACTTAGTATGTTGCTGCCAAACCATGAACATGTGAAAAGAGATTACTAGTAGGTTTTGTTCTAACGAAAGAACTTCTCCAGATTTCAGCAGTATGTGACAGTTAATTCACATCTTGTCTAGTTTCTGCTGTGCAAATGTTCAACACCCCAGTAATAACTTCAAATACCAAGTGACTACTCATAGGGACGAGCTTAGAAAAGGAACAGGTGTATAACTGGCCATGCCTCTACCTGGCAGTCAACATAAAGAATTTCATTAGCTCAATATATCTCAGCCTCCCACAGGCAGCTCATGTTGAATAGCTGTAGTTCTGCTATGAACTGTAGACTTTTTTCTACAGTCATAGTTTTCTAGGTTACCATTGCAAATGCTACAGCTATAGCCTCTAGTTCAGAGTCTCTGTGACCTTGTTTCTTTGACTACATTAGGACTCATTTAATGACAGGGTCTGATCCAGTCAACAGTTTAAACTGCTTGGAATGAATACCTAGCCACCATTATTTTATACTCTGCAAATCCATATGCTGTTTGAAAAGCAGTGATTTGATATTTATTTCCAAACCACTGAGAGGAATGTTGAACAAGGTCAGGTCTAATACCAATGACTGCAAAACAATGTTAGCAATATCCCTGTTCAGAGAAGGTTCCTCTTTGAAAGCTACTTAGAGAATAGTTAGCTAGCTTAATATGCATAACATGCACTTTGTTGATATTATGGAGAGTTCATTTCTATGTTGGAAAATCCATCACAAGTAATCAAATTCCTTACAGAAGCCTTAAGTATCTTACATCGATACATCAAGCAAGAAAACGTCAGCAAACTGGTAAAACTCAAACGCTTTGGAAAACTGAATACCCCAAAATCATCACTTGTCAACAAAAGACAGAGTCCCTACTTAGTGCCAAAACTGTGGAAATAAGCATTCATGGACAGTATAGGTTTAGTTTAACCCAGTTTTCCTTTTTATTTGTGACAGAATTCTGTAAGGTATCACTGTCATTCAATTCTTGCTTCCTTTCTTCAGTTTCATAAAGATTTTCAGTGTGAAAAATAGGATCTGCCAGTGAAAAATCATCATAACCTTTTCCTGGCTTCATGTGCTAGTTATATGTGAAATTAAAAGTATGAAAAAATGGAATCAAGACATTAGACATGAACCTGAGAGACCTAAATTTTGCAAATTGCTAGCGACTTTACTAGGAAAATGTGACCCTCCCACTGAAGTCAGCTTTTTAAATCTACCTCATTAGGGTTTTCTGGGTTGGCTTCACCTGCCCAGTGGCGAAAGTCAACCACCATCAAAGACAGTTATCCAGGATTGCTGTTCACTTTTTCTAGACTTTGCAGTGTGGCAATTAGGTATATGGCTAATTTTTAGGTACCAGCTAAAGAGAAATCCTAAAATGTATGATCTTCTGAATACCTTTACCTTACAAGAGGCTTGTAAGCAATTCAATGTTTAAGTCTGGGGAGGTGACTCCTATCCCCTAGTACTCATTGTTACAGGGTCTCCTTAAAGGAATTCATAGAGCTTCTTAAAAGCAGATTTGTGTATCATTATTTCATATTATATTATAATGCATAGTGCCAGGAATAACTGTCAGGCGTAAGCCAGGAGACAAGGTGGAGCAAATAGTGACCCTGAGATATTGTCACATATATCCTAAGAAAGAACTTATCTGCTTTAGTTAAAAGATCATTCATGTCCACTCAAACCTCCTAATGCAGAAGAAGAGTTACAATTCAGTATGTAAGCCAAAGAATGCATAGATTTAAATACAAAATATGAAAAAAAGAGAAGGGTTTTCAGGTGAACATTTTGCATTTACAATGAATAGCAGCCGTGCCATTGAAAGTTACCAGAGATTTATCCAGGTAAAACGCGTGCATTTGCTGCTAGGTAGCATGATAATGATTTTTATTTCTAGAAAGACTAAACATCAAAGGGAGTCAGGGTGGGCTAGTAAACTTGGATGGTGGAACTGTCAGCTGAAAGACATTTTCTGTTCACATCTATTACCACAAAGAGTTTAAGACTATCCTGGAAGTACAGCTTCTGGAAAAGAAAAGTGGAAAGTTGATGCATTCCTGCACCACTGCTTTTCCACCCAGAGTCAGTTGTGCCATCCTTAGGATTCTCAGTGATCTGGTTCTATCCATCCCACTTTAATCAAACAAAAATGGAGAAACACGTTTTACTGTGTTTTAGATTCCAGCGTAGGGGCAGAAGATGAACATTTGAACTGGGAGAAAGTGAGTGACTGACTACAAGCATAAGTAATTCTTGTGTCAAGGCTTTGACAAGTCGTTTGTTGGAAAACGTATTTTACTGATTGCAGTCTACACTTAAAAGATGTGCCATCCAGGGATGTGTCAGCTCCCTTGCAGCATACCAATTAATGGCAGTCACTAGTGGTGAAAGCAGTTCTTTTAATCTTATTAAAAGAGTGGCATACAATGTAATTTCCTTTGTGGGAATGTCTGAATGCATTTTATCCACTGAAAAGAGAACAACACCATATTTGAACACCTATACAAAAGCCTGCCAGCCTCCTTGTAGCTTTTGACTAGCTATCTTTTGCTTTCTAATAGAGTTCACACTTTTAAAATCTGATCAATAGCAAAGCAGTTTGGGTACTAGAGTTCCTCTTATTCACATTTTTATACTACTGGTGGTTTTAAGTCAATTGAATTTTTTCCTTGATAACCCTTGAAGTATTTCACATGGAAATCAGAGATCCTTAAATATGATGCTTCGGTCTGTTAGAGCCTTTTTCTTACTCTTCTTGATTTTTAATTACATTCATGAAAACCAGATATTATGGGTTAGCTTTGTTTTAGAATTTAGACACCCACTTGCACTTGCACAATTTCTACAAAAACCCATGCTTTAATCCTGTCTAACCCTCTCAGTATGACCCTCTCAGTATGTCGAGTCACTTAGATCTTGATTCTTCTCAATTCCTTGGAGACCACATCTACAATAAGGGCCTCAGAACAGAAATTCTCCAACTCATCTCTGTTACAACCTTTTACAGAAGAGATAGTGTATTCTGCCAGTAATTACAGCCAAAACTTCTATGAGTAAGTCACACCTTTGGTCTGGCTTGAAAGTATTTATCTTTCTTGTTCAGGCTGATGTTCAAGAGACTCGACATCTCTGTCCTCTGAGCTGTTCAGGATGTGACTGGACAAGACTCTGAGCAACCTAATCTGATTCAAAATACCCTGAGCAGAGGATTGGACTAGGTAGCCTGCAATCTAAATGAGTCTATAATTACTAAATGAGTTAGAGGATACTTTGACAACTAAAATATAGCAGTCAAACAAGTGTGGTCATTGGCATAATTTTTCTTTGAGGTTCTCAGTTCTTTTTCTTTGGTGAAATTATCCTTTTACTGAGGTCAATTCACTTTTAACCTGATTTCACCAGGAGCAGACAATCACAAAAGCTTTTTTGAAACTCTACTGCCTGTAGAGTTTAAATGTTTCTTCCACTAACGTGACTCCCAGCAAGAAAGGTATGTAATAAATTACTTCCTTTCCTTGGTCTTTAAAGACTATTAACATTTGTAGACTGGCATTATGCATTTTCCCCTCAAATTCTGGAAACTTAACAAAAAATTAACAAGTGCTAAGATCTGTAACCTTTCCTTATCAATCTATCCCTAAAACCGAGCAGTAAGTTTCATTTGGCCTTGGCCATACACTCTGCCATTTCTCCCAAATTCTCTTCCACAAAGAAAAATGCAAGAGCATGTATAGTGTTATTGGTGCAGTTATCCACCACATAGTGCATAATGGTGATACCCAAACATTATTCCATTTTAACTCCCTCATTTCCCTTACAAACTAGTAATGTCCTGCAAGTCCATATACCAGTATTGATTAAGCCTACATACTAGCGTTATGTTCTTTATTAGTGGGGTGAATAGTTGGCTTGCACCTGTCATGACCTTATTGGTATTAAAAGATGGAATTGCAGAATGCTTGATCGTGCACTGATGAAGTCAGTATTTTTTTTGACACTGATTTAAATGACAACAGGAGGAAGTTTTACTTCCCCACTTGCAATACTTCTTTGACTGTGTGACTGAAAAGATATTCATGATTGCTCCAATTTATTGCAAGCTAAACTAAGATGCCCACCCTCTTTTGACGTTTCTGTCAACATCCCTGTTTCTGTTTCCTTTTGAGAAGTGTGCTGTGGATTATTCTTTTTTAATATAACATTTGAAACAGCTATGCAGGAGGAGACATGTGGTCCATGTAATCCTTCAGAATCATCATTTCCATAGGCCACTAACAGGTGCTTCAGGAAAGGGAGAAGAAACTGATACTAAACAGGCATAATAATTTGTCCAGTGAGAATATTTCTTCCTAATCCTTGCTTATATTTTTTTTTTGAAGTGAGTCAGAAATAGTTAAATCATGAGTTTTTCCTGATCTCTACACATCCATTAATATTTAGCTTTTGTCCACTTTCATGTTCTCAGTGAGAGCTGTGTGAATCCTTCTGATCCTGTTTTGAACAGCTTTCAGAATCTCCTGATGGTGCACTTGACAAAGAATTCAAGCCAAACTTCATAAGCAGTTGGTTTGTTCTTAAGTGAAAAAAGGCACCCATTTAAAGACTGTATTTATACCTCCTTGGAAAGTGTCAAATTGTATGTAAAGGAATTTATAGGCTGTATCTATACATATCTATAAAATAAAACAGGTCACATCCTATTCTCTGGATCCGAGAACAAACAGCTTGCATGCATGTAGATATATTTCCTTCCCCCTAAACCAGAGTGGTCTAATGGAAATAATCTCAGATCAGTTCTACCCCCCAAGCTGTCCTATGGCATTGCTTGTTAATGCGGTATTTGGAATTGGTCATGACTAAGGCAAGTACTAGAAGTAGCAGGAACTCAGTAGTATGGACTATCACAATCCATCACACAGTCTGTCGTTATTTAGTTTATTATTAAATAAATAAAGCAGTAAAATAAACAAAGCCATAGCATCTCTTTAGGGATTTGTACCTACTAGGTCAAAATACCATGCTCACTGGTATTTTGGTCCAGTAGCCATATTTGAGATATAACGTGCACTGTTACAGATATAGTGTGCATTGTTATAGACCTGCAAGTATTGTTACAAACCACAAAGTAGCTGCAGAAGTGACTTTCAAACACACGGAATTATCTGCTCAGCTTCAGTCACTTCTGACACGTTGGATCTGACATCTGACCTAAAGCTTCCCAAGAGTTTCAAACTAACATTGGAAAAATGTAAACGTATACTCATGCTCAGAGACATACTAAACTCAGATTATTTCCAACAATTTTTTTCAAGGTTATAAAAAGTAAAAATCAGTGATTTGCATTTCGGTGTAATGACTGTTCATAATAATGGATTAACTGGAATCCACATTTAAAAAGACAGAATCCAGTGTTTGGAAAATGTCTATTCAGTTTCACCAGGGGTTTATAACTTCTGTTTTACAAAGCAGGCATACTGTTTATAGTGTTTGTTCCATAACGAAGGGCCTGAATGTTGATACTGCTAATGAAAGACTTTGTTTTAATTTTTGTGTTTAAGCAGTTGTTTTGTTCAGTGCTGAATCACCATGCAACTTAGGATAATTTAAGTCATGCATTGTGTGTTCTGTGTCTCTGCCGAGTGACAACAACAATGCTACTTCACGGGAGAGCAAATTTCGTGTTTGCAGTTCAGTGAGAAAAGGTAGCAAGGTTCCAGTTGAGCGGTAAATATTTGTATTCTATTAAAGAGTCATAGCTTCAGTGAAAGAAGATTAAGATTTTCTTAAATAAGTGCAAGAACAGGGAGTGAGCTTTTTCATAGAACCACCTTCTTTCACAAGCAACTTAGAAGCCTCATTCATTAACCACGGTGAGAAGTGACTGGAGCACTTTCTCAGTGCTATTCTGTAAAGGAGCTTAAGAGAAAGAGAGAGCATGGGCTGCTGGCTTGGCTTTCTCTGTGACAGTTCTGCATTGCAGAAGTACAGTTGAAAATATCTAGGTATTGCTATGATCACTGATCATCTGCCTGAGGAATGGTTCTTACCGAGGAAACAGTAACTACAGTGGAAATGAGCCTCCCAAACTACCTAGAGAATGCACGGGCCTTTGACATGATCCAGAAGGATAAATCATCTTCTCCAAGGAGATCCAGAACATCCTTCTGTGTTTTCTAATGTACAAAACTCATTACCTTTTCTTTTGAATTATATTCTACTGAGGTTTTGTAGAGAAATATTATCTATTTTTCTGATTTTATTGTAGACTAGTTTTTTATGTCAGTTACCAATTCATTTATAGATACAGACATTTTTGATCAAGGTTCGTAAGTTAAGACATGTTTTACTAAAAGGAAGAGGGAGGGGAAAAAACAATTGGATCAGCTTAAGTTTTTTGGTCATACAAATTATTCTTATGGATTTGCAAGAACACATTTGCATCTTCCAAAGCATTTTTCACTAGGTCAGTGTATAATGGAACTGATAGCATTTTATAGAGTTTGATTTTCAGATTTGTGATTCCTTTAATAGGTGTGAAAACCAAAATACTTTATGTTTCCCTTATGCTTACTATAAATGTAATAAAGTCTTGAACAATTAAAGAAAAAAGTAGACATGTATGGATAACATTGAAAAGTTACATGAGCTGCTGGGTGCCTGTTCCCAGAGGATGGCATTCTCTTGAAGATAAAGATAGGTGGAGAGGGATGATAATGTTCTTTGCTTCATAATACAATATGTATAATGTACATAATAGACATATACATATTTATAAACATATGCAACATATGCATATAGGCTGATTTATGTTTGCATACACATATATTAATATCTACCAATATACATGCATCTACATATATTGTAATATATAATAAAGTATTATAACTAATATATATAACAATTTATATTATAAGCTAATATATAATAAAATATATTACATATAATAGTAGTATATAACAATACATAAAATATTTTATACATATGTAACACACACACACACACACACATATATATATATATATATATATAAAAATCTTGGAAGTCTGCAATTCATTTTTATGGTCTCTCAAAACAGTGGAGATTGTAGATGGAAATTGCAGGTAATCAAAATCTCCAGGACCTTAAGATCTGTAAGCCGTAACCTCCTTGCGAAAACCTGTTATTCCAGAGGGCGTACTTCCATGTTGTGTAAAGCCATTTCATGCTGAAGAGTGTACAGCATGTGGAAATGAACTGGGGAGCACAGGACTACAACTGTCCTCTGAAGATCAGTGGTATTTTGAGAATGTTTGTTAAGTAACATGAAAAATAAAGCTGATGACAGTGAGATATTGGAAATGCTATTTGGGGTTTTTTTAGGGATACCAAAGTTTTTAGAGGAAATTGGAAGTGCAGAGAACAAGATTGTTTCTACCTATTCGTAATTTGTTCTTTTTTTAAACTGCACTTGTAGTGACCTTGAATATACTTTCTCTGAACACACAAACCAAATTTATTCACAGAACTGAAACAAACAGTGAATTTTGAAGGTGATCTTTCTAGATGTCTAGGTAAGGTGGGATGTCGTGAAAATATGCTCCATGCTGGATGCATCCTCTAATGGCTGCAGAAGGCATCTGTCCACTTCCATGGAGAGTCACTACACTCAGCTCTAAACACTCCAACCACTACGTATACCTCCAAACTCACGGACAGTCACAGATTTGCTTAAATATACATGCTGTGAACATCTTGATTGACTTTGGCGGAACTATTCCCAATGCTTAAAGTGAGGGATGTGCACGAAATCTTGACAGGATTTGGACTGAAGACAGTAAGTTTGCATTGTGCTCTGTAGAAGACTCATGGAGGAACTAATTTGACTGATGCCAGCATCCTTTTTGCTAAAAGTATGCACCCTAATGACTGCAAAACGTGGCATGGCTATTCCAGAGATCCTGAAAATACATCAGAGGAGTGAGAACAGCAGACTTCCCATTTGCATACTGTATATATTCTGCAGTAGGTAGTTACTGATGGCTTTTTGTTGTTCTACTAGCTTTCTCAATATGTAAAATGTGGAGTATTGGTGAGCTAGAATTTCCTACTTTAATTGCACATGGATAGACTGTTTCTTTCTAGCAGTTCCAGAAGACTGTTATGGCCTGAGCTGAGTAAAATGGGTGCAGATATTTCAGTAAATGCAGAAATTTCTAGCACCATCTATTGGTAAAAATATATAAAGAATTAGAACTATTTTAAAAAAATATGCATGTACTCAAATGAGAGTCTGATTGAATAAATGAGTGCTCTTGTTTTAATTATTCTAAATACCATTAAAATATATGTAAATATATCTTTTTATAGCAGACATTTCGTCTAGGGTTTGCATCTTATTGAAGTCACCTCTGACTTTAAAAACATTCACTGTTTTTTACGAAGTCCTGGTGAGTCTCTGAAAACAGCATTCTTTCCCTTTTCTGGGAAAGGCTAACCAAGCTGAGAAATTGGGTGAAATCTTGGCTGTAACACAGATTTTAAAAAGTAATTAAATCATAGTGTTACTCTAAAGAGAGCCTGTTGGATCTGACTAATATTTATATTTTATTATTCAAATGTTTTCATTTTCTGCAACAAAGACTACAACAGAGACCAAAAATGAAAGGAGTTCACTACCTGTAGGAACTAAAGAAAGAATTTTGAGGAACAGTTGGCTTTAAGTTAAAGAGAGCTCTGTCACAATACAATTATCTAGCCCATGCATGAACAAGCTCGTGCTCTTACTATTTTCACACATTGACTCAACTGCTGCAGTAATAAATCTAAGTGAAGGACTTGACAGGCTTGACAGGTAAGACACATGTTGATCTGCTCTTGACTGGATAGTATACTGACTTCTGTGTGATCTTTGAGAAAGGTAGATACACAAAGTACAGCATATTTCAGATGAGATTTCCAGTGGGTAAGGTAGAGTTTTGGAAAAATATCTATAGACCTCTTACACTATTGTATTTCAGAACATTTCTTCAGGTACTGTTTCCTCTGGTTCATGACCTCAGAACCTTTTATTTTTAAATCGAATTTGACTGCTATACGAATTTAGTATTGTGAAAACTGAATAAAAATGACTGAGAATATGGTGGAACATCCACAGCTAGATTTTTTTCATACGCTCATATTTGACACAACAGCATATGGAGGTTATACACAAGTTAGTGTGTAGTGGTAACATTGTGCGGATTTGATGGCAGTGACTTTTTTGCTTTCTGATGTATGATCTGTCTTTACATGAACTATTTTGTGTTTCACTATTTTGGCTAGTCTAAAATTCACCCTGGTAAAGTCACTTTCAGAAAGTGCTGTTTGCCTTGTGGGATTGACAAAATAATTGGTAGGGCCTCAAGTTGAGACTAAAGATAATATTTGAGTTGTTTTTATGAAGCATTTAACTACATCTGAAATTCCGATTGAAGGTTAGGAGAGAAGTACTGCGGTTAAGTTTTTAATATATTGCCAGTTATAGTAATCACCATGGAAGCCAAGGAAAGAAGCTATTCTGAGTCCAAGTAAAACAATGAGTAGGATGCATTCATTTCTTCACCTTGAACCTAATGTACCTCAGCAGTTTTTTTTCCTTTCCTTTTCTCAAGAAAATTATTCCAAATGCTCTAATTTAGGAAGTGTTAGGTGGAAAGTGTCAGAAGATATATACAAGGACTGCATTCCTTCATGGGAGGTTCCAAACGTACTTAAACGACATATTCAGTAAAAGAGGAAGGGAGGCTCTGGGCACTGCCTCAGTTCCTGTGCCCTTCCATGGAGGTGAAGGTGCTGCAGCAGCTTCCTCTACTGCTGCACAGAGTACAGCCTTTGGGGAACAGGTCATCTTCAGCAGTCTCTGCCTTTGCATCCTCATTCACTGCCTCCCATGTGCTAACTGCTTCTTTGGCAATGCTGTGGTGGGGATCATTGAAATGCAGGAGCTTAAAAACAATCCTAGAAAGAAAGGGATTAATTTCATCCCATCACCATTTGTAGGATGGACAGGTTTACAGAGTGACCCTGGGTCACAGGCAAAGGAAAGGTACCCTTATGACTTTTCCATTCAAATCTGTGTCTTGTGGAGTCACATGATAGTTTATTTTAAAGGCAGAAGTCTGGGAGTGTTGTAACAGGACTAAAATATTTCCAACATCTAAGAAAGATAATGGCTGAAATGTGCTCTGGTCTTTTGCATCTATCATACGTTCCATGTTTCCTCAGTGAAATAAAACATCTTCAAATGGGTTTGTTTGTGGATGAAATCCCATCTATCCTCTTCACTTCAGAAAAAAATATGCTCCAGATTCAAGCATGTATTTTATCTGCTGAATGGCAGTTGGTCTTTGCTGGGGTGAGAACAATCACAATGGACAGAGCAAAACATGCAACAATTCCCAAGCTAGCTCTGAAAGAATTAGTACTAGAATAAGGCGAGCCTCATTAGCAAGATCTAGTCCTCTGCACAGCCAAATAGGTTGTGTGAGTAGTGGGCTAATCTGGCTAGAACATTTATTGACGCATGACTTTACATTGTATGTATCCCATCAGACAACCAGACTCTGCCACATGCCACAGCCTTGAAAGGGAAAACTAACATCAAGTCCATCTGGTGGAATTTCAGCCAGTGCAAGTGGAATGAGCAAGGAAATTCACAGTTCTTATGTGATTTCTAACTCATAAGCACTTATACTGTACATGTAATGTCCCATTTCCCGCAGGGAGCTTTGTGTCAGCTGTCATTTATTTTCCCATAAGGTCGGGAAAGGAAACCTGAATATAATAAAGCCTAGCGTATGATAGTTTATATTCATTATGGAAATATTTGTATCATGTTCCCTTGCAGAAAACATTATTTTTCATTTTTTATCACTTAGCTGGCTACAGACTTGAAGAAAGCTGTAGCTAGAGGGGGTTCTCTTTAGAAGACATTTCAAAAATCCTGAAACAAAAATAAACTGTGGAAATCAATGAGTTTTTGATCCTAAATCTCAGTAAACCTAGAAGGGGAAACTTTTTTGCAACACTGCGATCAAATGAGAATGTTTTTTTCCCTCCTGAGAAACAATATCTGCTTGTTTATCACTGGATAAGACTCAGCAGTTGGCTGTTCTCCTCAATGACTTTTTTTGCTACATCATCTTCCTCCCTCAAAAATCTGTGTGGCTGCATCATTTGCTAAAAGCCTTGCCAACTAAATAAGTGAATTTGAAAAGGTCTTTGTTGCCTCTCAATTCTTCTTGCTGTGCATAAGCCCTGCCATTGCCCTGCTCTACTTTCCATGTTGAAGGCAAAATAGTCTTTGTAACAAATCTTTTCAACCCAAACTAGCTGCTTCTTACTGCTACTGGAAGATCAAATTTTGTTTTCTTGAAATCAAAGATTCAGAGACTAGACATTTTGATTTTTGGATAGTCAACAATATAAGTAACATTTCATAAAATAAAAGAAGCTGGGACTTCCTAATCAGGTATATGCCTTCCAAAATCCAACCGTAGGCAAAATTCAGTAAGTTCCATGTAAGAAGTCACACAGAAATCCTTCACCCCAGCTTGGGTCAAGCTAAATGGTTAGGCTTAAAGTAGGAATTAATCTTTACTGGAGACACAAAGACAAAATTACATATATTGCAATCAATTTATTGTTATTATATTTTCTAATGGGAAGTCAGAATTTCTCAAAGGACATTCATGAATAATAAAGAGAACAACCTTCCAAATGACATGTGGCTGCTTAACTCATGCCCTGCTGCCCTCTGGTCTGTCATGAAAACATTGTTTGGTTTATTCTAATACGGAACAGGAAAAAAATCTCTAGTTTTTATAAGAAAAAAATTAGCATTGCACGCAATTCCACTTTTTTCCCCCTAGCTGAAAATCAGTGTAATAACTAGACATTGCCTTCCTAGCACAACAGACAAATGAAACTGGACCATTTCATGGTTGCAAAATAATTTCACAATATCTTTGCTAAATCGCTAGAAAAGATAGAATCACATCAGTTTTGTGCAGTAAGAGAAAAAAATATTAATGCAATGTATATACTAGATTAATGAGATGAGCCGTGACAGTAAGGCTTTTCAGTGCAGACTCTAAAATGGTTGAGCAAACTCTTCCATCCAAACTCCTATTTTCAAGCTTTTATCCATATGCCAAATATTGTCAAATGGAGTGAATTTCATTAGGCTGACACTGCATGCAAAAGGCAGACTATTTTGCATAAGGAAAGCTTGGAAATATTGTCTTTTATTATTTGTAAGAAGACAAATATTCCTTCACAGCGTTCACATATTTCAGTCCGTCCCTCCTCATGTGCATGCTCGTGCTCTCTCACTCTCTCTTTCTCCTTTTTTTCCTTGTTGATAGCTCAGAAATTATGTTATTTTTAACAGAACAGAAAACACGCTGTTTTCCCAGAGCAGAGGTTGTGGGTGGCTGTGTTACATACAAATAAAAAGGAAATTTAGGAATAAAGGAAGTAAAGTACCTTATTTTTCAGACTGATATAAGAGATTGATTCTGTAGTGACTCTGCATGTGGAATATTCATTAAGAGTAAAGCAATACAGAATGCCTATACAAATGTCCACCCTGTTGGAATAAATATAGCTGGCATATAAACCTGAATGGACTGTTGATCTGGCTGTCATTTCTAGATGACCTTGGTCTTAAATCTGCTCCCTCCTGTGGCCACTGATGTGCCTGACATTTTCCATAATGACATTAGGTAAAGATCTATTGTTTCTCCAGAGCAAGTAGGCTTCATGGACAACGAGGAATAGCTCCACTGGAGGTGACTTTCAATCACAGGGTACACACCAGTTTAACAGGCTGTGATATAATTCAGCTTGTTTTGCACACCAAGTCCCTGCCAAACTGGCAGGGAGGGAAGAAGGGAATTTCCCTGACAGTCTCTCACCTTCCTTCTTCCAGTTTCTCAGGTGTTTGGTATGATGGCCCAACTGCTCTGCTGTGGGAGTCTGTCCTGGCCTAGAGCTACCATGTTTCTGCAGCACTGCTTAGAAGGATCACTGGAAAAACAAGAATGTCCAGAGGAGAAGCATAAAGAAAGGTGTCATGAAAGCTCTGGGAAATACCTTGCAAGAGAGAGTGTTTTGGACCACATCTTGATGAAAGGTCTTTTAATAACGATGCAGTTCTACTGGAATAATCCTGAGGGTAGTAAAAGGCTCTTAAATCTGTTGGGAAAGGGCATAATAAGGCACAAGTGCTTGGACAGCACTTGTTTACGGGTAGACTCTCCATGTCTCAATGTCTTCAAATCAAAATAAAACACAATTTGAAGAAGTGTGCTTTAACCAAGAGTAAGGTAATGATTCACTAGGGAGAACCTGGCTGACATCCCAGCTTGTGCACATATTCTCAGACAATAAAGTCTCTGTCTTACAGCCAGGTGTGTGCAATCCCCAAACACCAGACTGCAGCCCCTTGGGACATAAGTGCATCCAGTTCTTGCTCACCACACTGTTCACTGAGGGTGGTAGGTGCTGCCTCAGTAGGCCAGATCAGCTGATACAATGGACTGTCCTAAAGGGTTTCACTGGTTGTTTAGTCTTCTTATCATGTAAGCTGACAGAAAAAAGTGTGAGTAGTTAAAAGTAAAAATTGAATATTTAGCCAAAAGTTTATGAAAAGATTAAAAAAAAAAAAAGATAAAATAACAAAGCATATTTAAAAATCAGGTTCCTCATTAGCTGCCACAATGTCTCAGTTCGCTTGGCCTTTCTCAGCTTTGGTCTGTGTAGCCCCAGGGAGCTTCTTTTGTTCCTTTCTTTAGTATAGTTGCTCTCTCTTCCTGTACTCACTCTCCACTGTGGCTGTGAGAAGCCCTTTTTGATTTGTCCAGGTTAGAATGTTAATTTTTTTTTAATCTGCCCTTCAGGAGAACTTTTTCCTTATTTTTTTACTTAGAAATCTTGTCCATGACTGACACCAATTATCATAGCTTTTCTCTCTCCTATTAACCTCTGCCAAGGGATTTGAGGTATCATACAAGAATAGAAATATAACACTGCAGTTTTTGGAAACTGAATTTCCCTTCCCTCCCCTCCAGTTTTCCTTGATTTTCATTCCCACTACAATTTTTAATTAAGGTGTTCTTTCTACCTCAGGTTAACTCCTCCTGTTTATACAATTTTTCAAAAATATGATAAGAATATATGATTCATGCATGCTAAGAATCAGTTATTGTACAAACATATTACTCATGCCGCAATGATCAACTATCTTGCAGCAATGTATATAAACTACATGGAAAAAAGAAAGCACCTCTGAGAGTGAGTTGTGGGTTGTCCGAAGTATCTTCCCACTTGCCACACAGACTTTGTAATGTATTTATTTTATGGAAAGACAAATTAAATCATCAGATAGCCTAAAACTGTTCAAGCAACTGTCAGGATTGGCTTGTGTTGCAGAAAGCTACAGTTACTTGGTGGGACAGCACAGCTAATCTTCACGTTTGGCCCACACTATGAGGGCATGGTCAAACCTTACACTCTGTGTGCATGTGCTATTAGCCAGCTACTGTACTTCAATTCATTGATAAATGATTCAGTTCTTCTACCTCTCCCTTCTTCCTGTTTTGTATGGTTTTCTTTTTTTCATTTTTCATTTTTTATGATGTTATAACATTGTATCACAGAGCCTCCTCTCAATCCAGAATTTAGCATTGGCTTTAGAAGTTCCCCAAATTTGTCTGATGAAGTAAATCCTAGCACATCTTGCAGATCTATGCAGGTTTTTTATTCATATGACTATTTTTTTTTTATAATTGGAAGGGTTTTGTGGTCTGTAATACATTGATTTTGGATGGCCTGCATTCTTATCTCTCTGCAAATATTCCTCCTTGATTGACAGCACTGTGTCTCAGGAGACACTGGGAGCTGTACTTAAGAGTTTTCCTCCCCTGTCATCTCAAGTGTCATTTCTGAAGCATTTATCACAACACACTGTCATTGGACAAATAAAGGGGCTGCATGATAGTAGCTCAGATATACACAGCCTCTCTGCCTCAGTGACAGGTCCTGCTGTTGGCTGCTTGAGATAATGAAGAGTTCAGATCTCTCAGTAGATGCAGAGAGAAGGACACAGGACAGTACCCGAAATGGCACTGCACACGCTCAGAGGGGACAGGAGAGCTGTCAGTGTGGAGTAAATGTAGACTGCAGCAGAGACAGTCTCCGTGGGAAATGATAACATTTATTGAAAGGGCAAGAGATCTGCTTGCAGAACTTGCACACAGTTAGATGTGCACTAGTACAGTCCATGCATTATAACAATTGTGTACTTGTTCTCAAGAGAAACTGTCTGCTTCCTTTACAGGCTTTCTAAAGATTTTTATAGTATTTCTTACAGTTGCAGCTCTTTTATTTTTTTTTTAATAGTGAAATTTCCTTGTCAAAGTAACTTTGAACTTTAAAGGGAAAAATGATTTTCCGCTTCAGTATTGCTCTTGGTTTTATACGGTAGACCTTTCCTAAAAGAACGCCTAGCGAAGAGTAAAAGGGAGAGGGAGTGGTCTTTCTCTCCAAAAAACCTAAGAGAGTAAGTCAGTTTGGGAAGGTTTTCAAAGACATTGTGAGGCACAAATAATTCTCCCAAGCCTCATTCCCACAATAAAGAAAGTAAGTTAAGTCCCTGCATCTGAAGGATTTGTCTTGATTTTCACTGAAACCTAAGCTCCAAAGTCACACAGCCAGTGTTAATTTTTACAACATGTAGAAAGATTCTAAACATATCACAATGAAAATATGTGAAGACACTGTCCTATCCTAAAACAGTATATGGGCTTAATTTTCCTATGATGTGACAAACAGTGAAAACTGACAAACCAGCAATGATGGCATGAGGAAATACCTCAATCCAAGAAGACAGCACATTTAACTTAATTTGAGCATATGGTCCTCATCATGAAGTCCTGAGGTGTTACTTTTGTTTTCTACAAGCTGCATAGTCAGTTATCTCCAAGAATGGTTACTTTTCCTTCCTTTCACACAAACACATGTGTACATACACATGCAGTTTGTTCCCAGAAGAAAAGAAGAGGGTATGAAGCACTGAGAAATCTGAACTGAACAGAGCTGGTAATTAGGCGTCATTAGTTCAGTCTTTTTGCCTAATGCTGTTTTTGGCATGGTTTTGGACTAAATTCTGAAGCCAAAATAATGATGCATGGAAGTACCGCTAAACCAAAGCCTATAAAATCAGAGTGCTCTTTCCTTCCCCTTAATGTTTACAGGACACTTCTCTGCAGCTACATTAGAAATGACAGTACTGTCTGTGGTATCACCCTGTAAAAGTCTGCCATTTAGGTTAAAAATTTCAGGCTCAGTAGCACCATTTAAGGGCTCAAGTTTCAACGACAGCTAGTGGAATGTTTCTCACAGATCGCATAACTTATGTTAAACACTTTCACCTTTAATTAATAGTTTATAATTTGCTTTGAGCTTGGATGAAAAAATGCTGTAGCATGCTTTTGTATTAATCATTTCTGCAATAAGCCAAGCTAGAACAGAAACAGTTTCTGTAAGGTACTTTTTACCATTCTAGCCAGTTAATGTGTCTTTATTTCTTAGCTCTTTTGGAATCTTTTTTCGTCCTCTCCTATGTACTTTCTATTAAATGAAGAGTTTAAACTGTAGGAATAATAGAGCCCTTGTAAGCTCTGTCTGCACTCACTATTCATTATTTATCCAGTGACCAGGTACAGTGGAAAAAGGCACAAAGCTAAATGCTATTGGACTAACTTTGATGCAGACAGTTCATTGTCTGAGAAAAAGCATTTAAGCCTCAATGCTCTCAGTTCTATGATTTTCAACACTACCTCTTCCCCCTCCCCCTCCTTTCTCTTTTATTAACTGTTTTTCTCCAATATCCTTTCGACTGTGGTAACTGGCAGTCTCCAAAATCCAGTACAATGATACTATTCATCCTAGCTGTGCCATTTATAGATTCCATAGCATGCTCCATCCCTATGCTAAAGATTATTCCGCCTTGTCACTTTCCTTCTTTTGAGGCAGTGATTGCTGAAGCAAAGGCCAATATTTGGAATCTGATTAGTACATCCAAGGACTAAAAATCTGAAATCAAGAGAGCAGGAGTGGAAACTTGTGCATGTGCATGCACAGAGTGTATAATGAGGCACGCAGTGTCTCACAACACTGAAGTGGTCACGCTTCAGCAGAGAGAGTGCCAGATGCATTGTTCATTAGTACGCCCTGCCTGACCGTCCACAGAGCAGCATCAGTATCCTCTGCAGGGGTGCTGCTCTCCTGCCTTCCAGCTAGCAAAGTACCACAAGGCAGACAGGAGCAGTAGTGAGAGGACTCTGAGGAAAATATTGATACTGACAAAGTGAACTCTCTTACTGTAACTAGAACGTATATTATGAACTACTTACATCTCATTTAGATGACTGGCAAATATGAAGTATAAGAATTTTGGCATCTGTGTGATGATGATCAGGTTATACATTTGAAAGAACGAGAAAATAGCCTGATTAATCCAGAGCTAAATTTGTTGCTGTTGAGATGGAGTTAAACCGTGTTTGCATCATAAGCTTTTTTATCATGACAGCTTTATTTCCAGCACTTAACTCATTATGTCAAACCATGTCTTCTAATTCTATTTTGAGACCTGAAGAAGTAATAGTACTCTCAATGCTCTACAAAGGAATAATTTTCACCCAAAGTTTGTCGTTAGTCATGATGTTTGGCTCTACAGCTATCCTATTATAATCCAGTTGTATCACAAAGAGAACTTCTGAAATTACTCCTTTTGAAATGCAGATTTTCAGATTTAAACTCTGATGTGCTCCTTATTACTAACTCTTACAAAATAATGTGTTGAATGATTCAGGTTATAAGTTGTTCAACACTTAGACTAGTCCTTTAAATAACTCCTGCTTGACTGGAGGAACAGAAGACATCCAGAACGTACTACATACCTTCATTGTTCTTTTTATGCAAAAGCACCTTTACAGTGAAGGATGACGAATAAAAACACTCTGAAAGGCCAACAGTTCCTGGTATTTAAAAGGAAAACATCAGCATGTGTCTCATTTGTGCTCAGCAAGCTTTCTACTTCCTTTTCCATTTTCTTTAGGTATAAATGCTATCTTGCAGCAGTGCTGTTCAGCAGACCCAGGGGAGGAAAATGTCAGTTTTCCAGACGGCAAACTGCCAGCCTGGTGAAGCCACGCTGAAAGGCACCGAGGGAATTCACTTTGCTGCAGAAGCAAAAGAACGTCACTTCCTAACACACCTCATGTGCATGCTTTCTTCACAACAGCTGATGAAGTAGCCAGAAAAGTTTCAGCAGCCCTCCTGAAATACCTGTTTGGACAGCAGCAGGTTTCTACATGGCCCCAGCAGCTGTTTAAAGATTTTGCTAATTAACAAAAAGGAAACATCCCTCTTATGAGAAACAGGCATTAAAACCTAAAACATACCTCTATCAAACTGGTTTATTTTCAGCTTAAGCTGAGGCACTTTTTGTTTCATAAAATACCACCTAGAGTTGTTAGGTCAGATGTCTATCTAATATTGCTACACACTTTTTGCCTCTAGAGAGCAAAAGCTGCTGTACAAACATAAAATCTTGATTGCAAAATTACTATCGTTACTACTATATTCTAGTATGCTATCTTTATTAAGATGGCAAGTTATTAGAGTACCTGCCATTGGGGAGAGCTTGGTCTCGAAAAAAACCCACAACAATTCATCAGGTATTCTGATAAATGTTTAAAATCCTGTGATTCACCTGATCTGAGATGTTATTTCAAGTGTAGACTACAGATGTCTTGCAATTTAATGGGCTATGACATGTTGGATGACTTTCTGGTGTAAGAATAAAGTTGTTTTAGAAACATGTAAATAGTGTATTTTACTTTTAAAAAATTTAATTTGTTTTTAACAAATTGTACAAGTTGAACTCAGTACTTTCTGTGGGAAGCCCTCATGTTTCCAGGGGTCTATGTGCTGTGCCGAAGTCTGTTACCGAAGAGGTAAAAAAGTGGCCTTGTTCTGTCTGAGGAGGGTCTGTCAGAGGCTAACACACTTTCACAGGTAAAAAGTTAACAGAGATGATACAGCTGCTTCCTGCACTAGTTACCTGCCCTTCGAATTTTAAGTCGATGAAGGAGTCATGTAAACCAGCTTAAAGTTCGTTTACATCTGTTTTGCACTGTGAGAGAGTCTTGTCCAAACAAGACAGGAATCACTGAGACCTGCCTGTTGGTCTTTCCTTTCCCACAAACAGTAGATGTTAAGCATGGAGCAGATTCCAGCACTGCTGCCTTCAAGGTTATTTTGAATATATTCAGAGAAGTACAATACATTTTGACTTTTAACCAAGAGAAAGGATGGAAACAACACTTGGAGAGGCAGCATGACATGCTGAGGGGTGCAAGTGCCTGGGGCAATACAAATGACCTCCTGAGTAACTCTCTTGCCAGTTCCTATCAAATCTCTTTTCAGGTGTGCAAAGAGCCCTATAAAAGAGTTATTTTCATAGCAATAAGCAATGTTCTACATATAAACATATCACATACTATTTTATTTTAATCCATGTAATATCAGAAAGATGTGAATTTGAGCAATGCCTCTTGTGAATAGATTTTAATGGAAGTAAAATATAAAAATATGTTTATAGTAAGTAAAGAATTTTGAAAAAAATACATTTGTACACAAACTTATTAATTACTTTGAAACTAAGTTATCTGAAAAGATACAATATTCCAGCTGTAATTACACATTTGAGCTTTCGTCATGTAGTCCCTATTCAGAACAAAGTTTCATTACCCTATCACCCAGTAATGGTCATTTGGAACTTCGAAGTTCTTTTGGCATCCAGCCAACATGTCCAAAAAATACCACACTCTGATTATCTAAAGTCAACTTCAATAATGTCTCTGGTCTAATCAAGACAAAAATATCTTGTGAAGAATCCGTATCAGCCACATAGAACAGAGTTTTTAATGGTTTTGAAAAGTGGTAACATTTTGACTAAGCATACTTAAAAAGATCTATTTTTTTTCTCTTACCTCTTGAGCAAATCCTATACAGGTACAATTTCACTTCTGTTCATTTGTTCTATAGGTAATCAACTCCATTATGAAATGATGAAATGTGATATTCGTTCAGTTTTGCCATCAAGTGTTTAGTTACTGATTTGTAACATATACGTGAGCAGCTGGTCAGCCAACTCCCCACTTGAATTTGAGAAGAAAAGCTTACAGTATTTAATCAAGGAAAGAATAAAATGTGTGCTGAACTGTTGTCTGATTTGCTACTTGTTATTTTACTGCAAGGAGGCTCCGCTGTTCCAAGCTGTTTCCTGACATGCAAAGGTGATGTTTTTTTCATGAACTAAAGGAGCATTTATCTATCCTCTGCAGGCTGTTAGAGCATGCTCATCATCGTAATATCAGAAAGCTTTCAGTACTGCTTTGATCAAGGTGAGCAGCATCTACTACACATTTGTTCCCTACATCCACTGGAGAAGAAGTGTGGGCAGTTGAGTGTTTTGGTATGGATTTACAAGTATACATGAAAAACACATTGCTTGAATACCACATTTGAAAACTATTTTGCAGCTTTCTTATGGCACAATTTTAATGTCATTTGGAGACAGAATATCACAGATATGACCTTCCTCTTAGATGGAAGTAAGATAACACAGTAACAGTCAGTAGCCTGGGAAAGGTGACTAAAATGATTTATGAGAGCAGGAACACATGACCTGTTAATGAAACATGGGCAATAGCCCTGTGTCGGTGCTTGAACATCTTTGCACTATGTAAAAATCCCCATTTTATTAGAACTTAAATATAGATGGAAATAGTCTTCAGAAATTGTAAAATTTTCTTTTTCTCAAGATTTTTCAGCTAACTATAGGTAGAATTAAATCATCGCATATGAGTATTTGATATTTACTTTGCTTTTTCTTAGCTGTTTTACATTAAAAGGGCAAAAGGTCAACAAACTCTTAAAACACCAAGAATTCAGTTTATAGCTTCTTTTTCTATATTCTTCTTTGTTTTACTTATTATTATGTCTTTCATATAAGATCTTCTTTTCTCATCTAAGTTGTTATTCCCCAGAGTTGGAAAGGGCCCAGTTCGCAGGTGAATGCTCTCCCAGCTGCTCAGAGTATTCTATTCTCTGCAGTAATCACTGAAAGGATAATAAAATCTGAGACAGAGTTCAATGGCTCTCAAGAGTGTTTTGTTCCTCAGTGTTTGTAAAACCCTAGAAAACTGAACTTTCTCATTGGAATGTAGGTTAAAATGTCAAACACAACTTTCCAAATTATTGCCAGAATTACAGGAATGTGCTGCACTCTAGGATCGTAACCCCGGATTCAAAATGCAGGCAAAGTTAGTCCTCAACACTTTTCAGAGTTTCTAGAAAGGTCTGCCAAATCCAGCACGACTAATGTTTCACGTAAGATTTGGCTGCAAATCCCCCTGCTAACAGTTTTCCTGGGACTTCTAACAGATATTCCCTGCCAAATGCAGTTATGTAATATTTGAAGCCTTGCCTAAGCCTTTGCGTACTGTGTGAGCAAGGAGTAGTTGGGGCTGTGCTGTGTCCTTGGGCTTTGCCTGCCATCTTCAAGTCCTGCCAAGGGAAGGATCCGGGGGAAGGAGGGAACTCCTTTACACACATTTCTCTGCTTCCTTCTTTCCAGTGAGCATCACACCCTTTCACACAACCAAAAGGGATGACTTGGGTAACCAGTCCCATCTTCTCGCAAGTTGTCGTCCCAATTAGGTAAGTAAAAACTAAGTCTCAGGAATAAACAGAGCCTGGATTTTGTCCCCTCATTCTGTCAAACACCAGCTACTTAAATGAGCCAGCACTGAGGGAGAAGAAGTCTCCTCTGGCTGGTGATGGATATTTCCTTTTTTTGGTTTTGGCTCTGACTCTGCCTCACGTTGCAGAATGAGACACCTCTGGGAGATGAAAATTCTCTTTCTGCTAATTCTCATTCCTCTTGGTCCCAAAGGTGGGAACTTGGAAGGCTTCTCTCGGCCTCCTTGCAGTTAGGAGCACCTTTTACACACACAGCATGGGGGTACAAGGCTGCAGCGTTCCTCTCCTGAACATCAGTTGTACTCACAGGCATACACATGCGTGTATGCACACAAACACCCCACACCTCCACACTATATAAAATCACATTCACAAGAACACAGTATATAAAAAATTACAACTTTTTCATTTTACTTCTGTCTTCTTTAGACAGGCTAAATTCTGACTTTAGTGGGATCTGCTGACATTATTTTTATATCCAGCCTGTTCTTCTATGACTGGGAATTTTGAGCTTTCATTTCTTAAATTTGTGTGCTGCTTTTTCTCAGTAGGGTGATTGATAGCTATTTCTTTTCTAGCTGCCTTTTAGTGCATAAATGCAGGACAGAGAATCTTTCACTTTATCCTGTGGTATGACTGTAGATGTTGTGCATGTATAATAACCCAACCCTCCCTTTCTACCAGCAGCCCCTCCTGCCCCGTCCCCACCTTACACACTGAATTTCTTCACAGCAGCTGTTCTTGATAACACTTAAAAAATGATTGTATCTGTTGTCAATTTGGGCAAATTATTAACATCAAAGCTAGCAGAAGGCTCTGTGGTATTAAATTTCAGGATTTCCACTAGCAAAGAAGGAGAAGCTGGTGGAGAGAAGAGAGGGGGAAGGAAATAGGTGGAGTAGGATTGGTTGGGGGGAGTTATAAGTGTATAAAAAGAAAATTAATTGTTCAGAAAATTACTTCAAATTTTAGCTTGTGTTAGAGATGCTTTTCTGTTTTCTGTCATGTTTCCAATATGCAGGTTATCATTACAGCGAGGAGCACGGAGAGTGGAAAGACCCACAGCCTAGCCTGTGCAGAGGTACAGAGGGGTTAGGACAATTAACACCTTTTCAATCTCTTTTCTTAACTTGTGTTGTAGTAATGACAGTGAGTTAATACAGTCGCCTCTTGGTTAACAACAGCTTGCTGTTATTATGGGTTATTCAGCAAGGAGTTTCTGACTGGTTTCATAAAACAAGAATTTATTGAATTCTAAGAGATTAATGATAAAGAAAAATTGGGATATGTCTAAATTAAATTAAAAATTATTACTTGTACAAAATTTAGATTGTGGCTGGCTGTACCACCAAATTTGCAGTTAACACTGTCAGAAATTAAAGGTATGTGACTGATAAAGATGGATGTCTCACTTTCTTGGTTCCAACCTGTGCCGTTTAAAATAAATATTATAATAATTGATCTCTGTGAATGATGTGCATGTGCTAAATGACACTTGATGTATGACACCAACTTCCTGCTTCTGGCACTGATGGATGAGCTTAGTCTTCCTATAATGAAAAGATGGTCAAACTTTCAATTACACATATCGCACCTACACAGACAAAGCATGATGAAAATAAATTCGATACTATTCAGCTACTGCCAACCTAACATTAACACAGACCAAAAAAAAGATTTAATCGAAACTCTGTGAGAGTGAAATGGGTACTGTTTTATATTAACTCCTGAATGTATGACTCTGTGGCATTAAATGTGAAATGAACACTTTTTATTTCAGAGCATTTGCTACTGTGGTGATTCAACCCCAGAGAGAAACTAAGCACCAGACAACTGCTTGCTCACTCACCCCTGTTGGGATGAGTGAGAGAATCAGAAGGGCAAAAGCTAGAAAACTTGTAGATTGAGATAATGGTAGTTTAATAGGTAAAGCAAACACCGCTCACACAAGCAAAGCAAAGCAAGGAATTCATTCATCACTTCCCATCGGCAGGCAGGTGTTCAGCCATCTCTACGAAAGCACAGCTCCATTGTGTGTAACTGTTACTTGGGAAGACAAACGCCATCACTCCAAACGTCTCCGCCTTCCTTCTTTTCCCCCCTGCTTTCTATGCTGAGCAAGACGTCATATGGTATGGGGTACCCCTCTGGTCAGTTGGGGTCAGCTGTCCTGGCTGTGTCCCCTCCCAACTCCGTGTGCATCCTCAGCCCACTCGCTGGTAGGGTGGTGTGAGAGGCAGAAAAGACCTTGGCTCTGTGTAAGCACTGCTCAGCAATAACAAAAACATCTCTGTACTATCAACACTGTTTTCAGCACATATCCAGAGCATAGCCTCATACGAGCTACTATGAAGAAAAGGAACTCTATTCCAGCCAAATCCAGCACAGTTACATTACTGCCTCTGGGATCAATTGCACCATAAGTGGGATTCAAGCAGAGTCATAAAATACCCTGGGGAAACCCATAGAAAAAAGAAATCCTGCAGCAAGAAAGAAGAATTCCTTGCTTCCTCACACACACTTTGAGAAATAGCAAAATAATATCTACAGTACATTACTATGTGGTAGAGGGACACACTACTAGTCAGGGATTCAACTTTTTTAATCACCACAGGTTACAAGTTATTCATACATTTTCAAGGTAATCTTAGAAGACTATGCCGTGTTTGTAACAGTGGAAATTTTTACTGGAAAAATGGAATTTATTGATGATCTTTCTATAGGTCTATCTCTCTCTTTCCCTTCAGTAAGTGCTGCAAAACAGGAAATTCAAGGAGCACAACTGAGAAGTACAATTGAGTAAGAGTTTTTCCCAAAGTAATAACTTCTGAAATCAGCTTCTGCAGGATATTTCATGAGTATTCCAGGTATTATCTGTTTGTATCTGATGTAATTGTGGCTACTTCATAATCTTTATAAATGTCTAATTCTTTTGAAGATTTTTACAGTTGTTGGACTGGGTTTGCATGGCAGGATTTGGTAGCAGGGGGTGTTACAGAGGTGGCTTCTGTGAGAAGATGCTAGAAGCTTCCTCTACGTCCAGTAAATCCAGTGCCAACCAGCTCCAAGACAGACCTGCCACTGGCCAAGGCCAAGCCCATCAGTGATGGTGGTAGCTCTTCTGTGATACCATACTTAAGAAGGAAAAAAAGGGTGCGTAAGGGCATTTTCCAGCAGGAGAGAGGAGTGCATACTCTGCAGACACGAAGGGCAGTGGAGAATGAGGGGGAGGAAGTGATCCAGGCGCCAGAGTAGAGGTTCCCCTGCAGCTGGTGGTGAAGGCTATGGTGAGGTAGGCTGTCTCCCTGCAGCCCATGGAGGACCCCACACCGGAGCAGGTTTGGATGCCCAAAGAAGGCTGTGACTCCGTGGGGAGCTTGCACTGGAACAGGATTCTGGTAGGACCTGTGGACCAGTGGACCCATGGAGAGAGGAGCCCATTCTAGAGCAAGTTTGCTGGCAGGACTTGTGACCCCATGGCAGATCCACTCTGGAGCAGTCTGCTCCTGAAAGGCTGCACCTGGTAGAAAGGACAAATGCTGAAGCAGTTTGTGAAGAACTGCAGCCCCTAGGAAGGACTCACATTGGAGAAGTTCATGGAGCACTGTCTTCCATGAGTGGGACTTCATGCTGGAGCAGGGGAGGAGTGTGAGGAGTCCTACCCTTGAGGAGGAAGGAGTGGCAGAGACAACATGTGATGAACTGACCGCAACCACTGTTCTCTGTCCCCTAGCACCACTTGTGTGGAGCAGGTAGAGAAAACTGGGAGTGAAATTGAGCCCGGGAAGAAGGGAGGGGTGGGAGAAAGTTGTTTAAAGATTTAGTTGGGGTTTTTTTCTCATTACCTTACTCTGATTTGATTAGCAATAAATTAAATGAATTTCCCCAAGTCGAGTCTGTTTTGCTTGTGACGGTAATTGGTGAGTGAGCTCTCGCTGTCCTTATCTTGACCCATGAGCCTTTCATCATATTTTTTCTCCCCTGTCCCACTGAGGGGAGTGACGGAACAGCTTTGGTGGGCACCTGGCGTCCAGCCAGGCTAAACCATGACAGTTGTTCAATTTAATTTGTGATATGGAAAATTTATTTTATTTTGCCAATCTCATATAGACATGAAGATAGACTTTCATATCAATCATAAAGTGCTATAACCACGTATCTAAATTTTCATTGCAGTCTGTTGAAATGAGGTTGACTGAGTCTTGAGAGCTATTCTACTGAAAAATAAAGGCAAACATAAAATGCAGGTATTTTAGAGTCCATTGCCTGTACTACAAAAGGAGAAATTTCATTTGCCCACACATGGCTGGTTAGTGCCATCTTAGATGACAGCAGAGGTTGCTATGGTACTCAATACCCCAGATGATCTCCTATTACACAAATGGATAAGTTCAGTCTCACTATCTTAAACTGAGTTGAATCCTCCCCTGCCCTCAGCTCACAGACATGTCCATCCCAATTGAATAACCACTTCTTCATTTTAATTTGAAATTTTCATTGCTTTAAAATGTACATCACAGAGAATGACAAGCAGATGAGGAAAACAACATCCCTCTTTATAATTAATTCTAAATTGATGGGCTTTCACTACATCTCATCTTTTCCACAACCTCTTTAAATTTCACGTAGCAATATTTTCAAATCCTCCTGATGGACAAGTGTTGCTTTGCTGCTATTTATCTGCAATGCTGCTTTCAGATCTTCCTTCTGTGCCCTTGTTGAGATAGGGCTCCAGTAATTAATAGTTTAGAGAGAGAGCTTACAATTGATTTTGAAATAAGATTACATTAATACCATTTATTTCCTGTCCTTTTCCTGACACAGCTGTAGACCATTACCTGTAGTCCTTTTCCAGATCCAACTGTGTATGCTACCTGTAGGTGTTGATACTTCCAGCTGCTTACCACAGCTTATCAGCTGATGAAGGTAACTTGTGCTAACTCCTATCTCCTGATGTATTTTAAAGAGGACTCTCTCCAAGCCTGTCACAGAGCTGGGCAAGAATTAGTATCTACCAGAAGGGTGGTAGGAAGAAACTGAGGGTCAGTAACCATATTGCATGCCACTGTTATTCAGAAATAAATCTGTTTGTGGTGTGTCACTTTTATCATTAGTTCTTGTTGAGCAGATGTTTTAGTCAAGATGCCCACAAGAATTTCCCCTGATCAGCAAAGATTAGTAATAAACTCAGTAATTTAATGGATATGAGGAATAAGAAGGGTGAAGAAGTTGTTTTCTAAGATTGGTTTCCTTTCCACCCTCTTTAGTACATGAAATGGAAAGTGGATACATTCTGTTTGAAGATTTAAAACACTGCCCTGGTCTGTATAACGTAGCAATATCTCTTCTCAGACTTTCCTTTCTCTATACTGAGTTCCTAACAGGGCTCAAAGAAATTAATAAGACCCCTACGGACTTTTACTGAAGTTTCTGTTTACATATGTCAAGCCAAGGCCTCTTTTCCAATCTATTAATAGTAATAATTTGTTATATTTCATTTAACAACATGAATCAAAGAGTCAGTTCGTTTGTAATTGATGCAAAATACCTCTACTATTTTTTACGACTATTAAATCATGCAAGGCTAATTTCTGCATTCAGTTACAGTCATAGTAGTAAAAAAACTGGATAGTGCTCAGAAATCACATTTGCTTCCTAGCATGTCATAAGAATTCTTCATGCATGGAGAAGTTATGGAGTTTATTTTCTGATGTTAATCACCAGACCCTAGACCTGACTGCCCTTTAGAACAAGTGCATCATTTCAGTCAGACTGGTCTTCAAAATGACTAATAATTTAGTTCTAGAAAGCATGAGGATGAGTTTGACTTAGAATTGAGTAGGTCTTTTTCTCAAGAACTGTTCCTTTCTGCTTAATTTCATATATTTTACATTTTCAATGTCCTGCCAATATTGTATTTTAAAGAATTTGTTGGTGCCTGCATTTCTGAAAAGATAAAATTTCATGTGAGTAAAAATGTAAAATTTATTTAGAATATCTACACCTTGGGAACATTGTGTGATACATCAAATATTTTGTTCAGCCACATAAAGGCTATACAATACATACATTTGTGTTATATTTAGTAAAACTGTACTTAGAATAACTGGTAAACAATCTCAATCTGATTATTATTTTCAGAATATTTACCGAAACAAAATATTTGGTTACAAATATATTTAACACAATTTCAATTAATGTTTTTGAAACAGACAAATTTTTATCTTGGTAGTAAGGAATGAAAATGTAACACTGCAGCAGATGTTAATATCCACAATAGAAGATCAGATTAGAAAAGGTTAGAGCTAATGTCCATGGAAGTGAAATTCAGATCAGATCCTGCATTTAAAAATACAAGTAAATACCTATAACAATCTATTTTTACAAAGAATGTGAAATCTATCTTATGGAATCAATAATTTCATGGTATCAGACAAATTTATGGTATATGATATTTCCATAAAAATTTGAACCTCTGTGATGCAAAGGAAATGTAATGTATTCCGGAAAAGAACCTACTGAAATTATTTGAGACTTTCACAAAGGGTAATATCTAAAAGCAATCTGCTCGACAGTGATACAACTCTCAGAATGAACTGAAGGGGACATAGAATTACTCACGCTAAGCAATTATTTATCATTCCAAGAATATTTTAGCCAAGATAAAATCCAATACACATGTACATTTGACCTTCTAATACGCGAAAACATTCCTCGATAGTGTTGCATTTCAATCTGTTCTTATAACCACAGTACAGCAGTAAAGAGTAGCTCTCTGTTTGGCACTCACACTGAGGATGAAGATGCTGAATATTAGAAAACATTTGATGACAAAGTGTTTATACACATTGTACAAGAAGATGAAAAAAACTTGGAGGTTTGGTGGTGTATTTCTGTAACTACAGGCCCTGATAATAGCAAGATGCTTTACTCTTAATCCACACAGGATTTTGGTGGGCATTAATTGAAGTGGCAATATACAGGAAACCAAGAACATAGTCCTTCTGCGATAAAGAATGAATAAAACCCAAAAGAGAAACCAACAACAAAGAGGCCCAGCATAAGCCTCGTTTCTAAATCTAATAATAATGGGATCTGTCAAAAAATCACAGTCTCTGAAGCCATAAAAGTTTCCTACATGTGGATTGACACGTAGAACAACAGAGTTATTCAGAGAAAAAAGAGAATGCAGGTGAATGAATTAGTGCCTACCATGTGGTGAGCCTTTCTATAGAGGGGCTGACTGTCTTTCCCTGTGCAGGTGTGCAGGGGACATATGTAGCCAGCCTCTTTAAGCGTTAGAGAGTGCTAGACATTGTGCCATGAAAGAAGCTGTCAGAAGTCGAAAAGTAACTTCTAAGAGTAGATATCTTCTACTTACTCAGTTTTGTCAAATGATATTCTGTTATTAGATACTTGTTTGAGATGGGGAAGTGCTGTTTTCACAATTTTAGGGTCAAAGACCTGAAATATCAGAGTTCTGTCTGAAAAATACAAGCTTAAATGGCTTCAATGCAAAGTCTTGCCAAGGAATTTGAAATCAAGCCATTTTATAATCAGCCCTAAAAGTAGCTTCTGCTGCAGGAAGGTACTAGATACAGCCACTGATTTTAGGACAATCATAGCATATCATAACATGCCATACCATACCATATTATTTCTCAATTTCTAAGCTTTCTTCCTTGCAATCACTTGGTTTACCCTCAGTCTGAAATATAAAGTGAAAGAATTATGAAGTTTTGGTTCTTTTTTTTTCACTGCAAGTCAGCGGAGTGAGAACATTTTTGTTTCTAGGGAGATGGTAGTAAACAATATCATAAGCTCAGGAAATGGGTGTTCTTACCATATTAGAAATATAAATATATATGTAATCTACTTTAAATAAACAAAGCTCAAATGATTTGAAATATTTGTTGTCTATCTTTTCTAAGAATTTAGCTGAAATTTCAACTTTTGTTTACTAACATTCTCAAATATTTTCCCCTGAAATTGTCAGAGGACCTAACAGCAACTCAAAAACTCCAACAGCAACAGCAACAACAAAAATTTTCCAACATTATTCTTGCCAGTCATTTTCTTCAGGAAATGAAATTAATATTAATAATCTGGACTTTGTTGTCTTTTAAAATGATATTAAATAACAAATAATACTTTGATTTAAAAATAATAAATCATAGCTACAAAAACAAAATTTTATACCCAGGCAAATAAAACAAACACAACAAAGGGTTTCTCAAAAATTATAAATGAGTTAGTTAATAATTTGCCTATCTAAATGAATACCAAAAGGGAAGAGTTAAAGAGACTAACGTGGAAAGTTCCTCTGGTAAGAAACAAATACTGGAATTCAACTCTAGAAATTATTCAGTGTAGTATGGAAACATTCCATCTTGTTTACTTCTTGTATTTTATGTAAAGTCTTATTTTTGGACATGAAAAAAAATAGGACTTAATTTATGCAAGACAACCAGGGACCAGTTCTGATCTTCTGTTACTCAGATGTATTGAACAAAAGGATTTCTTTCCTTGCTTTCTTCCTTCCTCCCTCTCCACCCTCCCCCCTCGAAAAAAAGAAAAGAAAACCCAAACGCCACAACACTGCATCAGTAGAGGGACAGGTCAAATCTTCCTCTTATTTGAGGACAGAGGGAATTTTACATTTACAGAAAGGTGAAGAGGGTTACTTTCTGATAGCAATTCTCCTTTGTCATTTGGAGGGGAGCTTTGAAAGAACTGCAATCCACTGAGGAGAAGGTCATAAGATCAAAACAGCATGCAATAGAAAATATACAGTATAAGATGGTTGGTCTCATGGGGCACATACTACCCTCCTACCAGTTGCTTATTTAGTAAGAGAGGACTCTACTGGGATTTGCCAAATCAGTGAGATGAACTGCTGACACCTGCGAGCCATAGTATGCAGAAACTCAGTCTGTTGTGATTTACCTGGTCATCATAAATCTTATAGACACAGAAAGTTAAAAATATCTGGGATTTAAAAAGCTTGAGTTATACAGGGCATCCTTACTACTTAGATGTAATCCTCTGCCATGGGAGCAATATGTCCCAAGACCTAACTCATTCAGCCACAAATGCAAGCCCTGATCACCTCCTTCTTTTCAGTACTGCCAGTGTTGTTGGCAGTGTTATCTATTTTGATCTCATAGCTATTTTTTTTCTTCAAAGATAGATAAATAACCATGATCTCTGACTTATAAACTGTAGCTTTCGAGAAGCATGGATCTCACATACCCACTCTACTACAATTTCTTAAGCAGCAAATTACGAGCTTAAATGAGCTATACAGTCCATGGTGAATTTCCTAGAAAATTCTGTCATACGATCAGTGTATACATTTCTAAACCTCCGCTTTTTGCAAAAGGGTTTCAGAGGCAGGTTCTCCTGTACCAAAAGAGTCTGGACTGTCTTGGTTGACAATGTAATAACATAGAATGGAAAAAACCAGGACATTTGCAGAGATCCATCACTCAGAAGGTTTTATAGCTTTTGATACACTGACACTGAATTAAAATGCAGGGTAATCCTTTAAAAATGACAGAATATCTCACTGCCAGGAAAGAATGGCTCAATGAATATGAGAAGTCTAAGGTGGCAACAGCCTCCTTACTGACTGCATGCTACCAGGTGGAAAACGCGACTTTAAAAACAGAAAGGATCAACATATTTACAGAAATTTTATTCTGTCCAAAAATATATTTGGTGTAAGATTACAATCAATTTCTGGTTTGTGCAAAATGAGGTTAAGACATTTACAGCCTTAAATAAGAGATGGAATCTGCAATTGTACAGAGAAAAAGAAATCTTTCTTGCTCATTCTCTCTGGGATTACATATTACATATCAAACATATATATAAGTGGATGAAACAGTGAGAGAAAGCTTGTGCAAAAGTATTTAGACCATTTAAGTGTTTGCTACAACTAAAACGAAGAATATGGAGAAGATGTTGCTGGAGCAACTATGTAAAAGGCATTCAACACTTGCGGTAGGTTGTAGCCATCTCTCTAATGTGGAGTCATGACATAGGCCCAGTTAGTAGCCAGACTGCATCCTGTGATGTGATACAGGGGCTGCAACCATAATTCCAGTATATAATCTTTATAAGGGACAACAAAAAGAAACTAGGGTTGTTGTTTAAGCCCTATCACTAGTGTGCAGCTTGTTTTTCAGATCCTTTCCTACTTCGATGGTGTCAGTTTGAACTCTGCCTCATCTTTGTTTGATGTGCTGAATGTTTAATAAACCCAGTTACTAACCCACCTATTAGTTTCGGGACATTTTCATGAAAGATATCACCAGAGTATATAGTAGTTCTGCGTATTCTGAAATATGGAATTTCATCAACTTAGGTGTCTCCTGTTTTCTACTTGTGTCTTTTATTTCTATGTGACCGTGCTACTGATTGATTTCTTCTTCATTACTGGTCACAATTATGAAGCTACTTGTAGAAATATTTAGTAATGTCTGTATGCTTTGCAGTTTGCTCTAGAAAAGCTTGGTGAAATCTGGGATGAATTGTCATGAACATTTGTTTCATAGCAGCCAATAATAACCATGATATAATTATCTAGATGTCAGATATTGAGCATACCATAGTGTTGGCAATAGAAGATGAAGCTGGGCATTATAGGCTTAGAAAATAAGTAGATATTAGATAAGTCATACATTTTTACAGTAACTCAGAGGACAAGAAAATTCCCTTGCCATGGTTATTCATAGGTTTAGTTCAGAAAGAAGGAAAGCAGTGAGGTTTCTAAATTCTTGATCATTGCTTTGCTAATCCCAGATCATAGCCATATTGAAAAAAATTTACTCCTTTCTAATCTGTCTCTGGGAATGCTTGATGTTAACCCCAGGGCAAATTGCATCCATCCAAGCTTGCCATTTGCTGAGAAATACAAAAGAATATGTGATCTCCCACAGACTTGTGTATTTTTGAGGTGGCTAAGAAGATATGAGAATTCTTTGAAAGTTTTGTTGAGATTCTGGCACTTGTAAGTATGTTCTGGGTCTATGGGACACTGATAGAGTTTCTCTTCTTCATGCCTGTTTTCACATGTCTTCTAGTACCTTCAATTATCTTTACAACACATTCTCCTTGTTCCAATTTTATTGAAAATGGGAGAACAGACACATGACAAATGCATAGACAGTAATAATAATATATACTCTTTATCCATAAGAAATTAGGCTAAAGCAAAATGATTAGAAATAATGGAGAATACTTGGCAGAGACAGTGCATGGAGACTGAATGGAATTAACACGCCTCTGAGTAGAAGGAAATTTGTACTCCCCACACATATTTGTCTTTTTATAGCTATGCCATCAGTTTAGTCTGTACATCTGGATATATCTTTCAGATGTTCAACATCATTATAAGTTTCTCTTTAAAAGAAGACTTGATCTTCCTGTTGCATTATCTTTCCAGTAATAGAATTAGAATTAAAGGAGCAGCCTTCATTTTTCCCAGCTGTCTTTTGCAGACTTTATCCCTACAATGTATTCTCCTATTCTCCTAATTCTATTTGCAAAGAACTTGAGTGATAAAACCTCCATAATTTCCTTGGAGAAAGCATCACATGATTGCATTCTAAAAAACACAATCTGGGACACTTTTTCACCCCTGTTCTGATATAAAAAAGTCCTTCAGGAATTTAACAAAGCTAAAAGTGACCATTGTATTTAGGAATAATTCTGAACCTCTTTTTTATGAGGTAATGAGACCCTTTCTGTACAGTTTGTAACACAACAGCAATGAAGAGGCCTGATTTCTGTCTCTGCATTAGAATCAGTTACCTTACTTAAATAATCTATCATATTTATATAAGAAATAAAAAATAAATTTTTGATTAGTAGTTATAATTTTTTCCCCATGATAAATGTTTTCTCAAAAAAAAGATAAACTCTCAGGCAAAGCAATGTTTGTTCTTGAATGTCATGCACTTGGAACAAAACACAGCAATTATTTTAACTGTCTATTGGCGCTTGACTGGGAAGCAACAACTCTGAAATACTCCCACAGTGAAGACCCTCAGTGCTTATGACCCAAGGATTTCCAGGAAGCTAAGAAATCCTGAAAACGCTTCTTCCAAAACAAAACCCCTGGAAGCCCTGGGAATCTTCCTTTCCCTGAGTCATCAGGGATTGAAAACATGGGTTTGAAGTTCTGGGTTTCTTAGACCACAGACCCCTAGAGTTGTATCACAGCTCTATTCACTGATGAAGAACAAGACACTTGAAAGATTTGTGACCTTTGACTAATGATTGCAATCTCATTTCAACATTTTCCAAATGAAAGCTTCATTTAAACAATTAATTTGAGGTTTAGGTTTAAACTTTTTTTTAAAAAACAAACAAAACTTTTTTAATTATTTTTTTTTAAAAGCCATTTTGAAAAAAAGATTAATTTCTTGGGAAATAAAAACTATACCTTCTGATCAGTTCTCGTAGATTCCATGAAGTAGAACAAATATAGAAATACTAGAAATCAATGACAGACTTGCCTCCAATTTTGAGACTGAAAATTGGAAAAAGTTGAAATAAACTGACTTCAGATACCTCCATAGTTCATAGGTCCCAGAGGAAAAATACTGATGTACTAATAATATTTTCTTTGCTTTTGAAAGCAGGAAATATTAGAAAATCGCGGGAAGGCCTTTGCATGTAATGTTTCCTGTTTGTTTTTTCAAAGTCGAGTAGTTTAAAGGATGACATTTAAGAAAAGGCAATAGACATCTTGAGGTGTTTGAAACTTATTCTTCACAATTACAGATTTAATTTCATGAGGATATCATGATCTGCACAGTCTACCACCCATTTCTTTAATAGATTGTTTTCCCCTTAGTGCAGCTAAGTATTTGGTTTTTCAGTTTATTCATCTAAGCCTCTTGTGTTAACCACGTCACCCACTCCCCTCTGAACGTGACTGTGTCTCCTTGACCTTGCCAGCAGCCATTGCTGCCTGGAGATCCATCCAAAAGATGCCATCCCTCTCAGCAAAGCTACAGCCAAGCACTTCTTTGAGCTGTGTGACAGAAAGTTTTTAGCTCCAGAAATGTCTGGTAGGGGCATTATAGCCTTTAATATAAAAGCATGCAAGCTTGAAAGGAGTCCTTTTGTACGTCCTTGGCAAATATTTGCAGAATATGGTATCACTTCTTTTGTACACTATTCCCAACAGTGCCATGAGAGAAGTTTTATCTGTTGATTGAACTTAAACAAGCTTATTACAAATCTTGTAATGTAGGGTCTAGCAAAACAAACACAGTTTTCCCTATAACGCATCACTAAACAATTAATTAAAAGACAAATATCATCTTTAGCTATGAATCCATACTGATCCCTGCAATATTGCTCAAAGTAAGACTTCATTTCAGGTCTCTGCAGATTCTCAAGGCCTCTGAAACACACACCTACATACTCAATATGAATTTCAAATAATACTGATTTTGGGCAGGTAGAGGAGTGGCACTACCACTCTTAGGTGAGATTTTTAGGGGAACTGACAGTGCAGAACTGAGTGTTCACTCCAAACAACTACTACACAACATAAACCAGGAACAGTCAGAGTTTATTTTAGGTACCTTTTGCTTACACGTTAGTGTGCTTGTTGCATTGGCAGATTGATTCTGTTGTTCTTTTGAATCTCAAACTGTTAGGTTCTGCAGGCTCCCTGAACTAGTGTAATACCTTTGAAATAATAGAATGATTTAGTCTCACCATTTTTGTCTATTTTTAGTGGAGACCTTAAATTTCAAAAGGTCTTTCTTAAGAGAACTACAGAGCTGACCTAACCAGATTATGACAACAAGAGACTTAATTCAGGAATAACTGAAAGGTTTGACCTAGACAGGTGTGGTACTGAGAGTCTTTCCATCTTCTTCTTTAATTCCCAGAAGAATTCGTATGTTATTTGCAAGATAATGTGAGCAACCAAAATTAAGTTAAAGAATAGTTTATACACTTAAAGTGAAAGTTTGATATTTTAATATAGCTAAAACTAGTCTATGTTTGAATAACAATCAAGAACTCAGCTCTGAGGCAAGCTTACTACTGAACTTGGGAACATCCGGAACTTCCAGGATGTAATGTTCTGCAGGTTTACAGTGAAATCAGAAATGATTCAGTAGCCAGCCAGCAAAGTCAAGAACAACAGTAACTCTAAACTTTTTTCAGAAAATAAATCTTCTCATACACTGTCATCCCCCCCCAATATCAAATGATATATTCCTGATTCAATTTAAAGACTATTAACTTTCAAAAAGCCCCTGGAAGTAATTTGTAACTGCATATCATATTTTCAGCTATCCCTTCTGTGGTGACAAACTAATCCTAACTCTGACCAAGCAAGAAATAACATGATTATTATGTTGAAATGTGTTCAGTGATGACGTAAAGCTAAAAAGAATGTGGAGCTTAAATTTCCCGTTTAAAGTAACTACTTGCTAAATTCAGAAACAGCTATGCTGATGGCCAAAGGTCTTTTAATATGTTCCAAAAGCTTGTTGGAAAGAATTATTTAAAAGGCTCTAACTGTATCAAATTGTGCTGAGGTGGTTTTATCTTGTTGTGGTAACTTCCTCTTAAAGGCAAAAAGTCAGAGAACTCCCAAATGTGTCAGGAGACTCAGGAAACCTGCACTACCTGTCTGTAAGTTTCTGCTGGAGGATCCTCATAGCCAAATGTCAGGTTCAGACTGGACTGAGAGAACTTTAAATACTTATTTTGTGAGAATGGCCTGCAGAAAAAATTAGTGAAAGTTTCTCTGAGAGAAAAATTCAGGATCAGTGAGCCTTGCTGTGGATTTCCCCTGTGCACCTTCCTAGGCAATTTGGTGGTAAAGTATCTATGATCTGATAACTGCTTCCCACAGATCAGCACAAGGATGATCATGATGCTCTGCTCCCTGCTCCAGAGCTCCTCTATTCTCACACATGATGAGTCTCGTCAGAAAGTCCTCAACACACTGGGAAGTCACTTAGTGAGCCAGCCATGATACGTAGCATGCCTGTTTGCATTCATGGAAGACTTTCATTGTGGGAAGATTATGTACATATCCAGAGAGAGAACGAGAGCTGACCACCCCTTCAAACAGCAGCATTACATGGCTTTGTCTTTCAGACACAACAAAATGTCTCTGCCTCCACTGCTTTCTGACTGAGCAGACACCAATACCTAAGCAACTATCCACATCAGAGCTCGGGTCAATGCTCTACAAGCTCAGCACATCTGAGATAGCATAAAAAGCATTGCTCACCAGCACATTGTGAATGACAGGTAGATATTCTGGAGCTCGGGAAAGGTCAAAGCCAGCCCTATAGGAGTCTGTAACCTCAGTTTTGGGAAAATGTCATCGTTTGGCACCGTCAGTGTAGATTCCTCAGAGTGTGCTGTCTGCTGAAATCTTAAATTGTCTCCAACTCAATTCAAATCTCAATTTTAAAAACCATATAAATTGACTAATCTTTGATGATCTTCCACACGGATGACAAACACTTACACCTGATCCCAAATCACCTTCAAATCTTGTTTTCACAAAGCCTTGAGGGGACATGAAAGTATCTATGCTTTAAGATAGGCAGAAGACTGAATTAACATCGTTTATGCCTCTCTTGAAGTAACTACAGCATTTAAACAAAATTTTCATCAAATAGGGAAAACTGCTCTGATCTTGTGGCAGACAAAGCATGAAGGATGTTAACCCAAAAATGAAATATTTGCAAACCTATGAGCAACTGAAAATAAGCCCTTCCCTTATAAAATATCTGGCAGCTCTAATAAGTGGTAATGTTGTCAGCCCTACCTGCAGTAATGTATGTTATACGCAAGTACAAAAGGTAGATTTACATACCCCAGTGAAACAAGGAGGTGTTTTAATACTTCCCATTACCATGACAAATTGTTTTCTCAAAAGTGTCTTTGCATTACAGAAAGTAGTAGGAGACAATTTAAAGATTACTGTAATAGTACCCACTGTAGTCTTACTTACTGGCACCATACAATAGATTATACATTAGTAAAACCTACTTTCACTCTGTTCTCCATCTGGATATGAACTGTTCATGCTGCAAGCATTGCACACTTGCAGTATGGGTAGGAAGACTGTAATACCGTAGCAGGTGATCCAAAAAGGACAAATCTATTAATAAGATCTTTCATTCCATTGTTATAATGGTCTGTGCCTTTTGCAGTTGCTGTTTTGACTGTGGAAACATGTCAACTACGTTACTTAATAAAAGATTCTCTCAGAAAAAACATTTGGAGTGGTGAGCCCTGCTGGCTGCTTACAGAAGTTCATAAAGAGCACCCTGAGTCCTCGCCAAACTGAAAATGCATTTTTCGTATGAACTAGGTTAAATAACAAGACTGGCTATCTTTGTAGGAATTAGGAGAAAAAGAGGCATAAAAGACACATCAGTTTCAGAAGTTATAAACAATTCAGAATATTCTGATTGAGACTGCAGCTTTGTGTCAAACTGTGGATGAGGTAGCCATGTCTTTGTAAATTATGGGCATTGCATGCAAACAATGGCTTCATTTATTGGTCTGCTGTATGTGTGCTTACAGTGCTTGTAATTGAGGATGATTATGGTTAATGATTCTAGTAATGTGTACTTTCAAACCAGTAGGACAGTGTAATTTGTATCAAACCTATTCAGTATCTGTTCAGGCATTTTGCCTAGTTTAATCTTAACCCAGCACTTGTTGTAGAGGAAACCTCTGGAAGCTTCACAGCTGGCTTGAATAGGAGATTTCATGGTACTTTCACAGTGCACTCAAAAGAAATTAAACCCTCCACAACCTTCATATCATCTGGATGGATCCTAGCCTGTCATACTGTAATATGACAAGGGCAGGATCTCTAGTACAGGAAACAGCTGTATGTAGGATGCAGAAAGAAAACAAAACATCTGTGAAGAGTCGACAACATATTCACAAGAAAAATTAAGTATCCCTGCAGAATGGACTCACATTTCTAATATTTTTGGAACAAGGAAACAGGCCCACAGTCAGGTTTTCTTTTCAAGAGGTGGAACTAACCTGCCAAGGCACTGTGTTTCATGTCTTTAAGCAAAAGAAGTCCCTCAGCTTGCCCTTTAAACACAGGCACAGTATATGAACTCTAGAAACTCTTAGCTTTGGGTTACAGAGGTGGAACAGAGAAATTAAAGGCTTCTGCAAGCACTAAACAAGGAAGGCTGAAAAAGGATTTGAACTTAACTGAGGACTTGACTGGGTTTCTTTCCAGCTCTTCAAGTGCAGGATAATATTTCTATGCTTTTTGACTTCAGTGAATGTCATCATTCTGTCTGTCATTTTCTTTCGTGGATTTTTTTTTTAATGGTCTCCACTATTTTTTCACTGGCTGACGCCAGTCAATAATCTTCATGTACAATGAAGATAATTAACATGACTCTATCAGTTTGCTCAATGTGATCTGACACTTTTTATATACATATCCATTTATTAAAATGTTGTCTTCTACTCTTCATGGTTGTCTGAGTATTTTCCCAGACTTACCAAATTGCTTATTGATTTCGTAATTAACCGGTATCTGTGATTGCTTCAGTTTTCTTGTCTTCTGTGCTTTGTTATGCTTGATCGGTGTCACTTGTGCTCTTTTGTGCTAGGCCTTCGAGATCGGCATGTAGCTCAAGCAGTGGGATAGTCAAGAGTTTTAGGTATGAAAAAGCATGCGTAAAACTATTGTTTACCTTGTACCACTTTTGTAAGTCTTCTAGGAACTCCAGGCTGCTGAGATCTTTAGATTGTAGGGTAGAATGGTACATGTTCACCTAATAACTTCTCTCTGTATAGGAATTGCACTTTGTATTCTTTTCTGGCTCCCGTTGTGAGACTGGAGGGGGACTTCAGGGTTTGACCCTCTTTCTCATGTCAACTGTACCTCACTTCTACCACTGTCTGCAATTGTCCGGCCATCCCACCCCTAGGAGAAAAGGCAAACTGCTTCCAAAAGTCTGTACTTTGTATTTCAAATTTCAGTGAGTAGAATATTCACAGGAACCTTTTACTTCTATTGAAACTTCAAGATCTCTGTAAGAGGAAAGAAAAATTTAAACCTTGAAAAAAAATGAGAAACCTATTACCATGGGAGTGCATAGCATAAACATAAGCATATGATGTAGGTCCTTCACAAACCACTTGCTGTCTTGTCAAAGGGAGATGAATGAAATCTCGCAAAGACTCTAAACTCCTCATGCATTTTCATAGTTGCAGCTGTAGCTTTCAAGGGTTCCATTTCAAAAGGGAAACAAGTCATAACTGCTTATATACAAAAATATACAATGACCCTACAGCCCAGGAGGAGCTCTGATTTTGAGCAATGTTATTGTATTGTAATCCAGTATCAGGAAATTCTTTTCATTCACTAGATACTGATGTAAATAACCGCATTTCTTATTTGGAATGAAACAGCATTTCTAGTCCAAATAAAATGTTATGCTGTTATTGAAAAAATATTATGAGGGTTTGAGGAGAAAGAAGAACATTTGCTTTTACAGGTCAGAGGCCATAAGTTGTGGGGACTATTAGTTGTAAGCTATCAGGCTGGAACTAGAGGTGTAGTAAGTTAATATCTCTCCATTGATTTCAACAAATCTAGGAAACCTCTATAAAGTTATGTTAATACATTTTAGGTGTACTTTAGATGCCTATATTATAAAAAGTGATATGTATTAAATTCATAAACTCACACTGGGATTCTCTCTTTTATAGAAACTCGCGTTACAACAAGCAAACTGCAGAAGACCGATCAAGCAATTAGATGAACTGAATGGAATATTAAAATGTTGGGCAAAACTCATGTTGCAAGATTATAAAATAAACCTGACTGTGCTGACATTTCTTCAAGAACTGAAACACACAAAAATGTAATACCATATGACTACAAATTCTAATCATCACTCAATTTAAGAGTGAAAATATATCGGATACCTCTTGGTTTCTTTTTCTTGCGAAACTTCGCAATTTGTTGAATACAAGCAAACAAATCCACATATATTTGATAAACTAAAATCCCTTACTTTTTTTTTTTAATGCTTTTTTTCAATAGCTGATGGACTCAGTCGCACTCTGCCTCCCATAAGGTGTCACAACTTGTCCTTTGAAAAAGAAGTGATGACTCATGAAAACTACTGACTGATCTGCATCATAGAAATTGAAATCCAGCTGGAGATACTCGTTCACAGGTCACTACAAAAATAAACTGCAGCTCTTTCAGAACTTTCTAAATACAATCAAAATCAACATATTTCTGTTTTCACATGAAACTTAAAACACTTCATTTTTCAGGCACTTGAACAAGAAAACCTGAACAAAACAATATCCAACAAGTTGCATGGAAAGCAGACAAGAAGATAAATAAATTGTTGTAATGCTTTCCATCAATAATTTCTGTGAAAAATTTTAACACAGTGCTGACAAAAAAGATAATACATGCAAAGCATCCTAAAAGTGTCCTTTAATGATTCCAGCCACTTTCTTTCACTATGTTTTGAGGTCACAAGTAATTTCAATCATTCACTTTTATGACTGAGTAATTTCACGGACGACCATTTGAATCTACCTTCAAGTTATGAAAAGTATCTACTCAGCAACTGTCCAAGAATACTTCTGGCACTAGAAACATTTTTTATTTTGTAAATGTGATATGTGAGGATGTATAAACTTCTTTAAGAAGCAAGGGTTCTGCTTGCAGCTTCTTACTATTTCTGGAACTTCAGAAAAAAGAAGGCTGAAGGTTATATTGGTGTTTTCATAATTTTCCATGTATTGACAGATGACATGTAATACAGAATGATGTTATTTGATGCTTTATTCTGATTCTGTTCAAGTGAAGAAGTATTTTATGCTTTGACAAAAATAATCCTTGATTTACCTTCAAACAGCAACTTCTATTGCTAAAATCAGTTATTATAAATTGTGGTTCATGGAAAAAGTAATTATTGCAAAAGAAACGTTATCCAACTATAGAGATCAGCAATTTATAGCAATAAAAATAGATGATTTATTTAGGTAGGTGGAATATTCAGAACTTTAGTCAATGTTTTTTAGGAGTTATTGTTTATTAGGGTAGGTATTAGGATAGATATTGTTTATTATCTATCATAAGAGTTATTTTCCTTTCTCATTCATGACATTATCATCTGAAAGCAGATTGTTGACTCAGTTTTATTCTTGCAAGTTAGTATAAACCTTCTCATAGTGGCCTCCAAACCACTCAACACACTGGCTTCACTCTAGGAATTTAATTGAAATTTGCTCCTTTATGAGCCAGGCTTTTTCATTTTTGTGCAGTGTTAGCAGAGTTAGGATTTTATAACTGCATGAACCAGACTGAGTGTATGTAAAGCAATTTCAGGCTATTAGATAAGATAATGATCTCAGTAAAGGGACTAAGAGCAAGCTGAGTCTTTGGGTTTTGCAGCTTTAAAAATGCAAGATTATCCACTTGTTGTGGTTTTGAATAGATTTAATTTCTGATTTTACAAGTAGCAGTGCTTAAATTCCAAGGATGTTCATCTAATGTGCTTCAACTGTTAGGCTTTAACTAGGGTTTATCATGGCCTTGTGTACAGCACAAGTACAGTAGGGATTATGAAATAATTGAAGTAAGTCAATGAACAGATCCAATAATGAATTAAATAAAGATTTTGTGATTTGGAGAGGTCATGTCTAATTTCTACACATTTAAGAAACACAAAAAAATGATAAGTTTCACATTTTTAACCATTCCTTTGAAGCTATAAAGCTTCAAAGTTTTATTACTTGGGTTCCTTCTTTTCTGTCTCATTTCAGGGTGGTGTTTTTCCAGTATGATATAAAGGTGGTGTTGCACCACTGCAGAATATCAAATTCTAAAGACTTTTATCATGATGACACAGAAACTCAAAGAAAGTTGTGTTACTGTTACAGAGAGTACATGGTGTTCTGTGGACAGTCAGCATTTCCTCTTCCATGAAAACAAAAGCTTCTGGGTAGAAGATATTCCTTAGGTATTCTGTGTTCTTATGAGCCTGAGATAGCAACCACATTACAATAATCTCATTAAATATAGAATAAGAACAGCAGACACATTTCATTGTGAGAATATTATTCTCTTGTCTTTCAAATACAGCTGATAACCTTTCATTGCCTGACATCTACTATGGAGCAAACTGTAGAGAGTTGCTCTCTAATTGACACTGAATCCCGAGCTCTGTGTATTCTGCGTATTTTTTCAACAGATAGGGATCAGAAGAGAAGACATTTTCCTGATACCACAAGCTGCTTTATGAAAGTGGCTGTTAGTAGGGATTCTGATTTTAATCTGTATTGGAGACAATGTCATCATAAATGCAAATGACAATAATTCAATAATTTCTGTACTTTTTTTTTCATTCCTTTTCTCTCAATCTGAGAAGCAATCTTTGTGGTTGTTATGACTACACATTCTTTCTTAAGAACTTTTCTTGACTGGAATTGCAGAGTAAATTTCTAGTTTATAAATCTCTTGGCCCAGATGAAATATGTAACATACTGTAAAATTATCTAAATGTTATATATGAGCATAGATGTGTGTATGCATGTATTCAAAAGTACTACAGGTTCTTGGGCTATAGGATACTTCAGGGGACTATGTCTCCAACCTTGTATAAACATTTGTTTTGAACATTTCAAAGCACAAAATAAGTGAAAAGAATAACTAAAGCCAGGAAGTAACTGATGTGGAAATAATTTTAAGTATTTATGTTTTCCATGCCTAGAACTGATCCTTTTTGTCCGTTATGCCTAGTATATGCTTGAGTGAAAAAATCATCTGAATACTCGGAAAATTCCTCTTACATATAACATGTTCTTTCACATAACAGAAATTATACAGCAAGTGTTATTGTTTACTATATATTAATATAGATTTCTTTAGAAGAAAATAACAGATGGATGACCGGGAGATGTTTGGACTCTGGCAAACTACTACTGATGCAGAGGTCTTATGTCACTTGATGATACCCAGCTCCTCACATATCCCAAGAGCAAGGATAACAGAAGGCTGGGCATAGCAGGGCTGACCTTCAATCTACTGATCTTTGCACTATACAAGTTATTCAACAATAAGCCTAAAAGAGCTTTACAAAAGCTAGCCTCTATTATTCCATCTGTAAGGTAAGAATCAGGAGATGAAGACAAAAAGGCTATGCATCCCAACTGGAATACCAGAGAGGAGGCAGCTTTTGCTTGTCCCATTCTAAGGAGAGTGTGACAAGGAAAGAAATCAAACCTCAGGTCTTTCTTTCACCTCTCAATTTCTACACAGTCAGCTGAATGCCACCCGGAGTTTGGGACAGTGTAACCACCAAGTCAAAAAAACCATCTGAGTTTAGCATGACTGAACATGTACACACTCTGACTTTGCAGAAGTATCCCGCATCAGCCTGACAGCTGATGCTGGCCTCCTTATGTCTCTGAAAGTGTGTATGAAATAGTTACTGACAGAATGGGCTAGATGCTGTGAGTTCTGTTATCCATACTGTTGAATTTAGGGCTTCCACCAGTCATTGCCTTCCATCTCCTTTCCCCCCACCAACACACTGAAGTCCCTGGAGTCACCTCAGGGCTACTTACATTCCTGTGAAGTGAACAGGACACAAGTCGTTAAGTACGTGTTGGCCAGTCTACTGGAGCTGCTACTTGCATGTAGTAGGACATGCAAGTGAAAGTACATCCAGTAAGGTGGAATAATATTAAAGCTAATTTTCTTTTTTTTTATCTAAAATATTTATGCCAGCATTAAAACTCTAAAAATTTTTGAAACTGTTGTCAACTTTATGGGTTTTTTTCGCAAAAAACAGAGGTCCTTTTTAGACCTTTTTTCCTTGTGAAATAGTAACTTCAATGACAATATTTTTTTATTAAGAAGTACTTTTTGATTTAAAGTTATCAAATCATTACTGAATATTTTTGTTCCTGTAAAAGCCCTAGCTTTCACTAAATGACATTTTTCTCAATAAATCAGTGTAAGTGACATTGGAGGAGGGAATTCAATGAATTTATGGACTGGAAATGTTTCTATTGCAAGACAATTGAAACAAAGTCTAGTATTTTAAATTATTTTTGAAAACCGAGTTGTTGCTTCTAGATAAGTTCCACTAGTGTCTGATTTTCCAAGTGGCTTTGACAAAGATATACCAATATTTTTTCAGGTGAGAATGCTGACAGATTAAGAAAAATTAAATATAATCCCTTCTGCAGGAAAAAAAAAAAAAACATGATTAAGATGATAAAATTATCACTACTTCTCAAATTAATTTAGGAGAAAAAGCTTAGAGATAAAAGTTCTAAGCTATATACAGGAATTAATATCCAGCATCACATACTATATAGAAATTATGTAATTGTAGTTACAGTGAAAGAGTCAGATAGAAGTCAATATGATTGCTCTTCTGCAGTCTTTTGAATACAAGTATGGTGCAATACCTTCATAATATATTTTTTATGAGCAATTTGACCATTAGAAGACTTTATTTGTCTGTTCATCCTCTGATTTCTCCATGACTACTTGTTACTTGGAAGCCTAAAGACAACATGATCTATGACATCTTGCCTGTATGGAAAAAACAGAAGACATACCTACAATAATCTGATGGTCTGTTGTAATATGTTTTTTATGAATGCCATATAGTTTTTTTTCTGTTTCCCATTTAATCTTTTAATATTACGTGTTATTGATGTTATCAGTTCCTTGGGATGGAGGCTTTATTTTGCCGTGTCTTTATACAACGCTTAGAACAACAAGCTATTTGTTTAAGGTTCCTAGACACAATAGTAGTGGTAAATAATAATTGTCTTTTTCTACTATCCCTTGGAAATATAAGAAAATTTGTGCACACAATTTTCTTTTATTTGTTTCTTCCCAATGAAAAGCTCAATGCCACTGCAAAGCTATAGAAAATTGTATATGTCTGGTAAATAGCCTAAATCTACAATAATGTTATTCATAGCAAGAAAATTATCAAAAGCTTTTATGTGAGTGATATTTAAAGATCATTGTTCAGAAGCAGTAATGTAGGAAGAGATGCAATAGCCTGTACGGGTTACAAATGCAATTGTGTATAAATGTTTAATATCATGCATAGACATAGCTATTTGATGAGGGAGTCCCTGTTGTTAAAACTCAAATCTATTTATTAAAACTGGTGGCTGCAGGGTTGTCATGTAGATTAGGCATTCTCACAACATTTTGTTAATAACTTCATACTTAATTGATAGTTTTTTAGGTTTATGGCTTTTCTTACTGATTAATATAGTATTATATGATCAAGTATTCCAAACAAAAGAGATCCAAGTGACTGTTGCTGTAGACTGTCAACAGTTCTTTCCAAAAGTGAAAACTACAGCTCCAATAGTTTATGCAGAACTTAAAAACTATATTTTTTCTGAGTAATTTTTTCTGATTTTTGAAAGAAAACTTGATATAGTCTCTTTTCTATGTGACCATTGTTTCAGTATAATCACTGACATACATGAAAGTTCTTTCAAAAACAGTAAAAAAGAAATTCTAGATTTGTTTCACTTACAATTTAGTGTTTAATTTCTAAAGATATTTCATCAAGCGTAGCCACTAGTACTTTATTGTGAGAACAGCAAACCATAACCAGTGTTTCCAGAAAATAAATTTCAAGTGGGAAATATGCACTTAAGAGATTAAAATAAAACATACAAATCAAGTTTGCGTGGCTGAATGTGCAGCTCACATGAGTCACCCAATCATAACACACTGAGTTTTGATGCATAATATCAGTAAATAGTTCATTAGCTTGCCTACCTTTTGAGTTTATTATGAATATGCATTCTTAGGGCTATTCACCTTATTTTTCAGTATGTCTATTGTGCTTAGATTTATTTTTGATTTGCATTTCTTACTCTGCAAGTATTTTTTTTTGACAAGAATGCCTTCAGATGCATTTCCCAGAAGAATTTTTCCTCCAGCGTGTTTTCTCTGAAGAGGTGTTTCTCAAAAGAGGATTTTTTCTTTCCTCTCTGTTTAGTAGTAAGCTGAGTGTCATCACAGGATTTTAGTTCCCCTGCTGCTACAATCCTGTAACAACCCCCTGTTGATAAATCCATTCTAATACTGGCTCAGGGTCTTGCAGTGCAGCTAGTACTTGCTTAACTAATACTAGCAGAGAGATGGATTGTGTACGTTGCAAGTGGATTTAACTTTGAAGAAAATAACAACTCAGTTTTTACTTGGTAAGGATCTTGTTCCAGATCTTTCTTTACTTGGTCCAAAAGTTAGTTCCGGAAACCAGCTGCACATGTGAGGTACAAACCAGATCATGCATTGAAGCTGCACCCTATGTTGCATCCAGGAGATATTCAACAGCTTGAACCTTTCTGGGAGAAAGAAATTACATAGTTTTTGGTGGCTATCATACTCCTTCTGAGTTCTCTGCCATACAGTCCTGATGGAGAGGCTTTTAGCTTTGTAGGATGATTTGCATACGAATTTCTAGTATCTGCTTATATATTGACACATTTTTCATTGGTACAGATGTTAACTGTCACTGTATACAGGCCCACTATTTCTACTAAGAAGTAGAAATATCCACCCATGGTACCTTTGCAGTATCTCTTCCAGGACTTTTTCCGCCAAGAAAAATATATATGAGCCAGGAAGAATGTGCCACTTTCTGCTGAACACCTGCTGTCGGCTCAACAGTATACGCAGCAGCACGCCCACCAGCTCATGGCAGCCGCCTTACCACAGCAATCACACTTTGGTGCCAGAGCCAAACGCTCATTGGATCCCACTGTGAAACCTCCTTGTGTCCCTCTGTGAATTGTTATGCTAGAGAACCTTGCAGGGGTTGTGATATCTATGCAGGAGGTGAAGGCTGTGACTTACTCCCAAGAGCAGTACAGCGACCAGCAGCAAGACATGACAACTGACCATGTTGCTCCAACAGGTTTTTGCCACACATCTGCTACATAGTAGCTTAAATAACTCTCCTCTCCCTCTCTGTCTATTTGCTCTTGACATGTTTCTACCCTCCCGCTTCCCATAACTAAAACTCTCTCTTTCATCATACCCAGAACTTTGGGAGGATTCTTCCGTCTATGTGACTGTAAAGGACATGATTACACTGAACTCTTCATTCAGCTTCTCTTTGTAGTTGGGGAGGAAAGCAGACATTTCCAGACAAAAAATTGTTTTACTCAGAGATTGATGTCTAGAATGGGTCAGATGAAACATGCTTACAAGATCTTTTCAGTCGCTTAATTATAAGTTCATTTGGACAGCATGCTTAAGTAAAGATGCCTCCATTGTGGATGAACATAAATTTCTGCAAAATCAGTTCCACTATATAATCCGAATTTCCTTACGTATATATGAAACATGGATATTTCATAGTGTCCTGCTTTTTCTACTTCCCAGTCCTCATTAACACTACCCAAATAGTATGCTCACATTCTCACTTTATCAAGCATTGCTTTCACAGAAGCCTTTAAGATTAATTTTTGAGAAGGAGATATGCGGTACTGAATATAAAGACACAGTCCCCTTTCACCCTGCACATAGATTTTACATTTAATAGCAATTATTTGCCAGCTGTAGGAACAATAAACCCCAAAGGCAGAAAATTGCTAGCTTTGGTAAAATATTTGAACTTAACAGTAAAATCAGACTTCAGCTTGATATGAGTAAAGATTAAATTTCCTGTATTTGATGTCTTTTGTTTGCACATAAAGTATTTGTGATGCAGAAGAAATATCCGTTTTACTCAGTAATCCACTTAGTCACTAATTCATAGCAAAACTTGACTCATTAAATACTTACATGCTCTATTTATTATACATTATGTTTTCTACTGTTAATGCCTCTTTATATTTATATTTCTGCCTATTTGTAAGTGTTCTCAGTTGTGTAATGATTGCACATATTTTTTACTTTCCAAAACAGAACATCAGTGGAAATTACTATGGTTTGCATAATCTGAAAGGAAACTTCAATTTTAATGGAATAAATTATAAATAAGTGCCTTTGAACAAGTTCTTAATTGTTTAGTGGTACCACCTGCTATGATGATCTGTCACAGTAGTGTTAATGAGGAATTTTCAGCCTTTGCTGGTGGAAGAAGTGTTAAAGCCAGGAGTCAGTGGATGAATCAGCTACCAAAATTTCAGTTTCGACAGCCTTTCAAAAGATTAAAAGAAGTTGTTTCTTCTCCAAGAAAAAAGAAACCGTGACACTTTCCCGATCTTTGCTTCCCACTATTCTGTTTTGCATATATATTCAGTCATGGAAAACTTGTGCGTTACTTAAGTGAGAGGCATTAGAGCAGCCCCTAGATTGAGTAAACAGAAAACATTAATTGCACTATTGGGGCAATATTATTGCTTAGTCTTCTGTACAAATAGCAGTACTGGAAAAAGTTTCTCACTTTGTATATTGTACGCAAGCAGATGACTCAGGTAGGATTTTCAAAGAAATGTAGGTATTGTAGAAAGCTAGTCTGAATTTGTGGTGTTTTGAAGTCTCAGATTATGGATATTCTTGAAAATGTCAACTCCATTTCAAAACAGATTGTAGATCTTCAGCCTAGATTCTTAAGAGATAATTGACAACTTTATAGGTAAATTGGGTACCAAGAAATTGTAAAAAATTCTAATTAGCTTCCTCATCTCTCCTTAGGGCACTTACAGCTCTGTGGGCCAGCCTAAATAATATCGAGTAAAGGCTCATAGATCTTGACAGGTAGCCAACTGTTTGTACTCATAACATTTGAGTAAAAATTTGGTTTCTTGCCTCTGGTGTCTTGTTTATGCACAAAAAATCATTTGAGTTGCAGCAGAAATATCCATTTTACTCTCTAATTCAATTTACTGCTACGCATGTGTACTGAGTGAGACCAGATATTTCCAAGGTGCTCTGAATACAGCTCTGTCATGACCTGAGACATTCCAAAGCAACAGAGTGTGTTTTGGAGGTAAGAAATAGGCTGAAATTTACTTTTTGTGTCATGACCTGGAATCTACATCTCACCCAACATCCAAAGTAGGTGGTTCTTCAGGTTTTGACAATCCTGGTTCTGAGATTTCATCCAGCTTCAAAACCACCCTCCATGACTGTATTTGAGTCCCACTGAATAAGGAATTTATGTTTCTGTGAGATCCAGCTTACAAAACTCTGAACAAAATGACATAAACCAGAAATAGCATATTAAAGGTGCAGGGAGGTTAGCTTCTAGGAAAGACTAGTTTAATGACCTACCAACATGCAAAGGCATGCTACTACCTTTTCACCCTCCATTTTTTTCTTGTAACACAGAGTCATTATTGAAAAGCTGACATTATACAAACAGTGACCAAATGAAACTATTACAATAAAGACCCCATTAGTTGCTTCTAACTAGTTTTTCTTTTTAGAGGCTGATTCCACTGCACTAAATTCAGCTTTCTAAAACGTAATTGTAAAAATACATGTCAATCTTACCTTTTGATGGAGCATGGAAAAGAGGAATAATAATAATAAAAATTTCCTCTTGGAATGCTTTACCTTTCTTTTTACACTATTCTCATTTTATCACACTGAAACTGTACTTCAGCTATGAGATACCTTCGTTACAATTTCATTTTTTGGACTGCAAAACTGTCTTTGCTACTCTTAATGCAAAACCTGCAGCTTTAGCAGAAGTTGAGCTTAGCAGAATGTCAAGGCCAAGCCATACGTTAGGATTTTTCAGCTGTCCATCCTTTATATTACTCTGACATTTTTTATTTAATAAAGTCTTCTACAAACCCATATAAAGATAGTAAAAAAAAGTAACTAAATCTAAATGCATTCCAATTGTCTGATTATGTGTTTGTAAATAAAACAGGAACTTAATGTGGAAGAAAAAACAGTAAAAAGTAATAAAACCTGAATAATTTATACTCGCAGAGTCATCACTTATTATCAAGTGCATGTGGAAACATCAAATAAGCAAGCTGAAATCTCACAGAAACAGTAAATGCTAACACAAGTTCTTGAAAAGCCGAAGTACCTTTATGGTGTGAGACCTCATAATTACATTTCCCTTGAAGTGGAGATAATATGGATTTTAGATACTTTTCTGCTTATGGGTAATGCACATGTTGCCGCAGAATACACTATCCATGGAAAAATATTAACTATATAAATCATATCAGCCTATTCCTTTCTGTTTCTCAGGCTTTCTGATAGCACTGAATTGAAGCACTGCTTGTTAGTTTGCTTGCTTGTTTTACTTTTTACCTCATTTTCTTCCTTTACTTTTTTTCTTCTATTCTAGAAAACTTAGGCCAAATGTCTAGTTTCACAGAGCCTCCTGCTAAGAAAGATCTAAAGTTTTTTTTTTATTTTGGTTGTAATTTATGCTGAACTTCCTGTGTTTATTTTTTACTGGCAATTTCAGTCTTTCAGGAGACTGCAGATGTGATAAGAAGATGTCGATCTAAAGGCATGAGAGCGTGTGAGTAAAAATTACAAAGATTTTTTTTTCCTTTTCCAAGGATAACCAAATTTTAACTATTTGTCAGTATTCCATAAAAATTCCTTACCACAGCACCCAGACATGGTGACGAATATAGCACAAAATCATACTGCAGCAACTCCCCTTCTCAAAATTCTCCCTCCTCTGGCAGGAAAGCGAAAGTTGTTACATTATGTCTGAGAAGGTTATCAAAGTTAAGAGCATCTGCCTAATTCACAAGAGCATCCATCATTCTAAGGAGAAGAAGGCGGCTAAGTTGTTGGTGCATCCATAGCAAGAAGCAATTTTTCCATCTATTGCACAGTTATCCAGGAGCAGAGCAGCCAAAGTAGGATTGCAAGGCTACAGAAGTTATAGCGTCAAGTGACCTCTATGCTAATTGGACAGTGAAGAAAAAAGTAGGTTAAGGTATCCTTACCACAACATATGACTAGTATTTGGCTTGAAATTCTTTTCAGTGGTGAAATAATTAAGATTTCTGAAAAACAGTATTTCTGTTTGCTCAGTTACTAGTTTGAGCTAAGTTCTGCCTCCTAGTTTTTGTAGTTCATGGAAAGGTTGCTGCAGATATGAATATGAACAGGAAAATTGATATGTATTCACAGTTATTACCTCACTTAATGATTTTTAACACTGTAAAATTTACCATTCATCACATGAATTAGGAGTTCATGTAGCATAAAAGGATATTATGAAAATTACTCTGTTTGTTCAAGGGTCATTTTTCAAATGTACTGTTTAGCTCACGGAAAGGATTGTCAGAAACACTTTAAATGAAAGTTGCATACCTAAATAATTAATGGAAGATTAGCAGAAATTGCTTTTATTCCTTATGAATTATTGAACTTTGTTTATTTTGAAAAATTTAAAATACAACTATTCAGAAATCTAGGTGCATTCAAAGGTAGTTTTGCTAGCAAAATTTGTGTACAGGGTATCTAGTGGCATTTGCTACATCCTCCTGAACAGAAACTCTTCTGATCTCCCTCATCACCAGAGTAAGTCCCTTTTTCCATTTCCTCCATTTCCATTTCCTTTCGTTGGCACTTCATCCCTTGGACAGGAGAAATTTAATGGAAGGACACTAATATCTAAACCTAGGACAGCATGTTCAAAGTGAAGAACTGAAAATGGTTTGCTTCCATTTCTGCATTACTGCTAAACTTCAAAGACTCTTAGCCCAAATGTTTCAGGTGGTGTGTACTAAGCTGAGACTGTGCCAAGCTTATTGAAGATAGCTTTATTATAGAGCTATATGGAGTATTATATCATGTATTACATAAAAGTATTACTTCTACAGATTATTTATTTCCCATGATGGTGTTGGTGACCCTGAGTTTTCTATCCCTTATCCCACTCTATATTGACTACTGGAGAGGTCACCCTCACTGAAAGAAGCAGATCTCATGGTGTCCATGGAAGACTCCCCATTTAGGCTGCTCCACACAGGGAATATGATGCTCTCTCATGGGGCATTATAGGAGTGGACAGACCATGAATCAACAGGGATTGACCTAGTGGGCATTTCTTAGTCATGAATGCGATTTGCATGAGCTACTTGGAAAAGGCTGAGAGTCAAAGCCATGGAAACAAACAAAAATTCAGCATTTCTTCTGCTCCTAAGATTCCTTAAATTTTATCATGGCCGTATCAGATAAGGAGGTGATACATTCAGTGTCATGTTTCTGGCCTGGAACACAAGGCAGCTGGGATTTATTTCTTCCTCTGTCAATAACAACCCCTCTTTGACCTTGGGAAAATTGTTCTTTGGGTATGCGCCTTCATTTCCCCCTCTACTCTTTGCATGTTATGCTCTTTTAGCGGCCATATATTACCTTAGAGATACACAATGCCAATCACAAGAGAAAAAATAAGTAATTAATTATCTGTGGAATTATAAATTTCTGCCTTGTCTGACCTAGAATTAGTAAACAGGAGGAGACTTTAAAAACCAAATAAAAATCACAGCAGTTTTGACTCATTCAGAAGGACATTTGATTGGGAGAAGATTTTAGGCATTAGAGGAATACAAGCAAGCTCATGGCATTTATGTCCAGTTAAAAGCTTTCTTTGCTTCCCTCTTTTGTACACACAGAAAAATTGTACATGAACCCAAGATACAAAAATAGCCATTTTCTGTCTCGATTGAGGGACAAAGACACAAGCCAGATTTGTTGGCTGTCTAGAGACCTTATGTTCAGTTTTCTCTTGTCACATTCGCACCAATTAAATGTGAGAGTTTATATGTTGTCCTATCTGTAAAGATGACAGCCAGATCCTTGTCTGTCTCGTTTAATTGTCTCTGTGGGAGCAGTTCCCCCACCCTTGTATAGCAAACAGTATTTCATACACCTACTGTAAAACCCTGCTTGCCTGAATATTTTCAAGCAAAATAAATTGTTCAGAAATAGTGATATCTAAGAGATTATTATATTTCTTTCTCTTGAGTTAGCACAGGCTTCTAAAATGGAATTTAGAAACGCATTGTTAAGTTGAAGGTGAAACACTACATATAATACCTGCTGTACCTATAAATACATAGATCACAAGTAAGTGTTCAGGCCAGGTGTTCCTAGCATGCACAATCAAGTTACTGTTTGTACCTGGAATGCACAGTCAAAAACCAAAGGTTCAGTGAAGTCACCATGCTCCAAAACAAAGTGTGAGAAAGCATGCAAACTCTTCCAGGTGAAGTAGCCGATTCTCTCTCCTATATATTTTTTCCACAGTCTCATTGCAAGACTTCACTCTTCAGTTGCACCTTCTTTAAATATGTCTTTTATTTAGTTCCAGGATATTATCCAACTATACCACAAAGCTCAGACAAGACAGATATTTAGTATATTTCCACATACAGAAAAGCCCGCAGTGGCTTTTCCATCTTTTTAACAGGATTTAGTCAATAGTAGGAAAATCAGCTAAAGAATTTTAAGCACAGACATCGTTAAGAAATTTGTCAGATTTTTTTGACCAGCCAAACAGATGAAGCTCAGAAACAGTTTTTTATTTTAAAACTGGATTCATAGGAATCAATGGAATCTGAGAACTAGAATACTCTCTAGAAATTACAGGGTAAACATAGAAATATTTGGTGAATTATATAAAATATGATTTTCACATGAAATATTTCCTAAATAATCTTAAAACTTTCCCTTTAAACAGAATGTTAGATCAATCTTTTAGACCCAAAAAAAGGCTATCTTTGAATTAAAAAATACCCATGATTAAACTCAATGTTGAAGTTCAGATATTGTGTATTCTAATTATTATAATATTCTTATAATTAATATTCTAATTACTTGGTTACAAGCTGCTATAAAATGAAAAGATTGAGATTTGATGACATTCCAAGGAGAGATTTTTAAGAATCACTGATAATATGAACCAATGATGTCGATGAAATGAGGCTGTATTTCCAATATAATTGGAGTCATATGCAGGAGCTGTTGAAAGTGATATATTTTCACTGGGATGTGTTTTATGAGATACATGATGATGTCTTTACATGCATTAACTAGTATTATATTCAATTACTGTTTCCACCATCTTCATAAGTACTGTTCAAAATAGGTAAAGGTTTCAGAATCTATTTAAAAATGAAAGCATAATGTGACTATTTCATTATTGTTCTGGTAAAGAGAAAATGTCTGCTTTTCATCTTTTTTGTTGTTGTTTCAACAGATGTTCAGTGATATAATGTGCTTTAAAATCACAACTTCTGTGTGTAAAAATGTATTTCTTTTTTTTGCAACATTGACCAGCAAAGTTTTATTCCAAGTCATTCTTTTTAGCATTTCTTCTAGACTAAAACTTTGCCCATTACTTCTGTTTAAATGTCTGATACACAGAGTAAGGTCTACTTTTACTTTCCAAATCCTTTCTGCTTTATTGAAGCGGAGAAGGAGGATGCCATCTCCAGCTGCTAAGAATCATATTTTTGCCAGTTACAGCCACTGAGATCTGCTTGAAGTTAAAATAGATCTGTTCATTTTCTGACTACCACCCGGTACAGTTCAGTGAACTGTCACACTGAAAAACAAGTAGAGAATTCCTGGAGCAATGCATTACATTTGCATCTTAGATTACTTTGAATGTATTCATTTTAGCTCATTCTTTGAAGCAATTTTCCACCAAATCAGCAGTGCTCCAGCAGGCATTTTACACCTTTCTGGCACTTTCAACCTGTATTTGTAAAGTTGGTTCATTCGGATCATGAACCGTTTCGGGAGGTAGACTTTACCTTATAGTTTTATCCTAGGTTTTGTTAGCAGCTGTGATATAGCATAATGATACAATGAATGTTATTTACAACTGGAGGCATCCTGCTACCAGTAACTCCCCCAACTCATCGGTGGGATGAGTTAAGAAAGCCAGTATTAAATTTCTTGGTTTTTCAGTGGCTGCCCTAGATTATAGACATTCATCTTTCAGTGCTCTGAAGAACAATGACGCCATGCTAGGCTTCTGTGATTTCATCGATGGAAAATAATTTAAAAAAATAGTGCCTGCAATGAGACAGTGTGAGTTTTTAATGGCTGTTAAGTAGCAACATATGCCTATTTGAAAAAAAGGAAAAAATGCCGAGTGACTTATGTACCCCCTGTAATGACTTTGCCTTTAGATCTGGAACACTCTGAGTTTTGTGGGGATTATTATTTATTTTCTTAATGACTGTGTTGTCATAGTCAATCATGCATCCCTGAGTTATTCCCTTACTGTAGTGAACGGTCACCTCCTTTTTGAAATAGGTGACTACAGATGTTCAAAATTTGTTAGTAAAAAATAAATTCGTGAGAAATGGACCAATTTTCAGTTTCTAGGACCGAAGTAAAATCTGTGTCTTCTTCACTGTAAAATACTTCAAAAGTGAAGGACTTGTACTATTTTCAGCTGTCTTATGTCTATATTCTAAATTGCTCAAGGTAAAAAGTTCAAATTCAGTCTTTCCCATCCTGTTGTCTTTGAAAGACAAAATTTGTTGGAGTCTTTCAAACACAGAATTAATCTAATATCTCATAGTTCCAGAGTTATTTTATACTGGCCAATATTGGTAAATAAAACAAAAAGGTGACCAGAAAACAGTGGACAAAATCAGAGAATCTAAACTTTAGACTTTAATGGTAAACAAAGTAATGTAGGAGATTGGACTATTTTTTAAACCCTTTGACAACCCACAGCTTGACCAATGTGGAGAGAATTAATGCACAAGAAGAGGCAGGCTGTGACACTGTGCCAGCTACATGCCAGTCTCTTCCTGTCATTGCATCCTGACATCGCAACTGTTGTCCCCAAATATCACAAGCCTCCACCACCTCAATATTTAGAAATAAGATGAAAGGGAACCAAAAGATTATGATATCTATACATGCCTTGGTTAAATCCTCAGTGTTAGACTGGACATTGTGATTGGAATTACTACTTCATTCTTTTTTTTTATTTTTCTAATTTACATCCATTCCCATTTCTTTTTTTTTTTCCTTCTCCATTCAGTTGTTCCTTTCCTATTTCTATTTCCTGCTTTCTGTTTGAAAACAGTCTGAATCTGGCAGCCAAGACAGATTTTTTGCAGTACTGCCATGCGGCTGTGACCAAAAAAGAAGTTGAAAGCAATGCCTGAAATGCTATAACGTTGATACAAGTTTGCCATATCCTGGAGCAGCTGATAAAACCACATCCCACATCTATTTTTTTTTCTAGCAGCAACCATGTACGTAAGAATGAATAGCCAAAGCTGAAGCTGTTTCTCCTTTTTCTTATTTTCCTTTTCTTTATGTTCCCCATCTTTTTCTGTTTTGTCCTTGGTTTCTCTCTTTGTTTTCAGGAAATAAGACTGAATTCCAACAAGAACAACTGTTCAAGCCTTTCTCAATAAAGGCTTGAAATAAATATTCTTTTTCTTTCCAGCAAAGAATAGTAATTACTGACATTAATATCTTAATAATCTAGAAGACTGTCAAACAGGGTAAGGATTTCTTTAACAAAAATATATCAGCGAATTGAAAGAGGAATAGAGTGAGATCTCTGCTTAATTCTTTACATTTCAGTGTAAATGACTTTAGTAATTTTTTGTTTTATTCCTTAAAAGTGGTTTAAAAATTGTTGTGCTCATTGTTTTTCGTGAGGTGAAGCAAGCTGAGGTCTCTGTATAAAAAACTGCAGAGTTAACTGCTTAGTACTGCACACTGACATTACCATATTAAGAACCTTGTCTTTCTCAGGCTACTTAATCCATGAGATTTCATATGTTACAGTCCCAATTTGGACAAAGAATTTTTCCGATTTTGTTTTGACTTCTATATTTTTGAGTTTCAGGCTGTGATGTGAAATTCAGGTGAAGCAAACACTGGAGAACTGAAATAGCAGAGAGAGTTCATTTGAACCTCTCTTGTTAAACAAAAGACCTTGGTTTTCATTTTTCTGTACCAATGTTTTACCAAGAGAGTGAAAAAAATATGAAATGAAATGAAATAATTTTTACGTATGACTTTAAAGCTAGCTGGGTATAAATTTAATACAAGTCTCCAAATGAAACACTAATAGAATCAAAGCAGAAGGCTGGACTTCTATTCAGAATCCATTGTAATACCTGGAAACATTCAGAGTCAGGACCAGGTTCAGTCTGCTGTGAAAGACAAGACAAGACTTCAGTGTATCTGATGAATATGCTTTGTAAACCTACATCATTATGATGTGCACCCCAATGTATGGGTATGATTTTAATAAAGACCACAAAGAAAACAATTTTATGTCAGAAACGATTCTCAATGCAGATTTCTTTCTTCCAGGCATATAAATAGTGATTTCCATAGAAAAGAACATTTCAAAATATTTTTTTAAATATTAAACAGAAGTGGACACTAAAAGTTAATTTGAAACAATATCTGAGTTGCTATCTTAGGATATGAGGAAGTTAGTGGAATAGATTTTTAAATATGATATAAATTATGATTGAAATTCAGAGGTGGCTCAAGAAAAATCTGATAATTGGTAGAGAGCTTTTTTCTGAACAGGTTTTCTGGCACAAAATTTAGCATCCTGAAGGATATTAAAACTGATTTTTTTTCAGCCGTCAAATGGAGTTAGAACAGAAAGAAGTGCTATCTGTAACTCCTTACTCCTGCCTTTTTGGCAAAAATCAAGGAGGTGGCAAATATTGCTGTCACTAGAGAAGGTTATTAGTCAGAATGGCATTTTATTAAGCAGCTGGATAAGATACTTCCAATCCCTACCTGGGTATTGTATTCGAGCACACAGGCTGGCATGAATAAAAACTTTCTCAGGAGATTTTTCTAATTCTTTACCTGTGTGATGATCGCTTGCCACTACTTCTACGTTTGGTCTGGCTATTAGTTCTATTAGTATAAGTCTATCCAGACTGACAGCAAAACTAAGTGGCTTGTAAAATGACCAAACAAGAAACAAATCTAACTTTTATATATCTTCAGACTGAAGAGAAATAATTATTTGAATCAAGTATTGAAAAATAAAATCTACATTTACATTTATTAACAAAAGTTAGAAAAAAGATTAAAAATTATTAAAAATTGTAAGAAGCAAAACATGAGCGCTGAGGTCACAAGCAGCCATCTCATGACCTGAAAACTATGCAGTCACTGAACAAGGCTCCTCATCAGAAGGAAAACTTGACAGAAAATGCTGCCTCAGATGAGGATGTTGGCACAGGTAACAGCTAGCACAGAGCTATTACTTACTCGCTCTTTTGTCTTTGACTGTAAAAATGACACTAGAATTATGCAGAGAATCTGACCTAGATGAATGAATTTGTTCTGTCTGGCGTACATTTTTCTGTTAGTAGACCCAGGATATTGCCAGCCAATCTGCTGCCACATTTGACTTATTGCAAGGGAGATGGGCGAACACCTACCTTATATGGCATTTCCTTGCCTATATGGCAATTTTTATACTGGGTTAAGGGAATATAGTATTCTGTATCAACAAGAAAAAAATCCAAATTTTTCAATTAATGGCTATAATCCTTACATAAAATGCTGAAGCAATCACACGAACACAAAAATTGTATTTTTCAGAAGCTTAGAACAGGAAGCAAAAAATAAGCAGCTTGGATAGAAAATGACACAGAAGTCATGTAAATTATTTGCCTGGATTTAATAGCTAATAGTAGGACTTAAGGTAGGACTTTGTGAGTTTTTTGATAGGGCTTTCATGCCTAGTTTAATTTCTTTATTTAACAGAAGCTGAATAAGTCCTATGTATTTTTGGAAATGTTCTTTTATAAAATACTTCCATAAAAGAATTATTTTTATAACGTGTACTTTAGTTCCCTGTGTAATCCTCACACTTTTAATTCTCAAATAAAGGCTGTTGTTCTGGGGAAAATTATTGTGCTGGCAGTGGAATTTTCTCATGACAACAATAAGGGGACTGATTAAGATACTCTCTGAAAAAGCTATGTTTTTATAAAGTTATTTTAATGTAATGCATCAAGATTTATTTCAGTCTCTGGCAGCCTAAGAACAAAAGATATTTAATAAGCTTGATTATATGTTTATTGGATGGTCCCTACAATTAATGTCTTGCTGTTTGTGAACTTTAGCGAGGGTATTATTATTGTATTTGTGATTTGTATCACAGTAGTACTTTTGTTCTTATAACTACATACTCTAATATATACATCGTAAGACACATATCCTATTCTTTTATGCTTGGTAGACAAAATACATAATGAAGAGAAGGATGTCATATAATCAAAGCCACACAGAAGACACATAGGAAAAACAGGAAAAGAATTCCTTTCCTAGAGCCAAGGTATTGTAGGCAAAGAAAGTTCTCAGGTGCACAAGACAGGGTAAGTTTCATGCTTGTACAAACACCAGCTGTGGATATAAAAAAGGATTATTTCGTCAGACTGTGGAGCATAACTTAGGTACAGCTTAACAACAACTCTCTCAAAATTTTGAGTGAGAGTTCACATTCCAAAACAGAAAAAAATCCCATATAGTTCTCACATTTCACTTCTAAAAGCAAAGGAAACAAAACACTCAAAGAGAAACACTTGGAATTGATAGCAGAGCAATGTCAGAATCAAAGCAGGCAGTGGTCTTGCATCTTCTACATTTCAGGTATTCCACGGGGATAAGCATTTGTTGAAATGTAGCAGTTGTGGTTAGAATTCAGAAATGCTCCTTAGATGTATAGGTGAGAGGCCAATCCTTGGTACAAATTTGAATACCATCAAAGAACTTCAGAATCTAGTAGCTCACTCTAGCAAGAGGCAAGGAACAGAGCAGAACTTATACCCTTAGCTCCCTTTGGCCATTTAAGCTTTTTTTGCACATGTTGGATAAGTGTTGTAAAAGTTGTTTTAACAACTAAATGTCCCTGAAGGAATCAACAGATGAATCAGGCAGGATCAAACAGGCAAGTCCTTTGGAAATTCTTCAAATAAAGGAATATGGGGTTGAAGATTTGATTTTCCCTGTCTTTCACAAAGCTTCCCTGTTGTCCTCAGGGAAGCTTTAAGAGGGAAAGCATACTCTCCAAGTGACTATGTAGACAGATTGTAGCCATACAGAAAAAGTTTGTGGCTCCTGCTCATATGTCATGTCAAAATTACCGCTGCCATTTCTGATCTCACCATCTACTTTTAGTCTGCCCTCCTGTACTCCTTGAATACTTATTCTCAAATTAGCAATATCTCTCACAAAATCTTTATGAGGACACAGGGAATAAAATTCAGCACAAAGCAAAAGCCTCTTACAGGTTTCTTCTCGGATCACTGAGGCTATTTTCTGTGAGAATTGTGTCAGATAACCTTCACTCAAGGGGCTACACATGATCATTTCCAAATGACACAAGCGAGACAAATGCAATATCACTTCCTCACCTTCAGATAGCTTTACAGCAGGAGGCCAGTATGCTATAAATCGTTGCATTTACCATCCAAAGGTGACCCAGGTAACTGCATTGTCCACCTGCACCCCAGGCTGTACAAAAAAGAAAACAGTCCCTGCTGAAAGTGTCATACAAGTTCTCTTGCTTTGGGCAGCTCATACCATGGCCAACAGAGCTTGAGAAAGTTCTTTGTGCCAACGGAGGTTTGAGGTGTGTTTCTCTCAAAGTTATGGACGTCCAAGGGATACACTGGGGGTAAAGTCAGCTTGATATACCTGCAATCACAGAATCATAGAATGGTAGGGGTTGGAAGTGTCCTCTCTGGGTCATCTAGTCCAATCCCCTTGCCTAAGCAGTGTCACCTACAGCAGGCTGCACAGGACCTTGTCCAGGTGGGTCTTGAATATTTCCAGAGAAGGAGACTCTACAACCTCCCTGGGTAACCTGTTCCAGTGCTCCGTCACCCTCAGAGGGAACAAGTTCTTCCTCATGCTCAGCTGGAACTTCCTGTGCTTCAGTTTGTGCCTGTTGTCCCTAAAATATGGAGGCCCCAACGAGGAATAAACTCACAAACCCTGGTTTACAATACCAGTGCTCCATTGGTTTTTTTGATTACTCCAGGTTTATCCAAGCTCAGTCCATGTATAATGAAAACACAGATTTAAAATTGCGTCAGATCCTCACATTAGGCAGATGTGCATAGAATCAATCTATTAAAAGAGCTTTAGATCAGAAAATCTCAGGGAAAGGATGTAGGAAATCTCCCTAGAAGCATTTTATCATATATAATGCTGAATTGGCAATATGCAGCATGTGTTAAAGGGGACATTTTGGTTTCCGTGTTTAACTGAATAAAAGTAAATATAGTAATTTAGCACCTGTGGAAGAAAATCATACATAATTTAAATGATTTTTTATGGCTGTGCACGGTGCTTTCATTAGTTAAACCCTGAAAGCTAGGGCAAGACAGGAACAAAACAGCCACTCAGATAAAAGCACAGTAAGGCAAGGATTTATGATATGTGATTGTAATATGTGGTCCTACACAAGTTAACAACAAGCTCAAACTGGTTTCCAATGAATTAAACATTCATGTAGCCATAAACCCCCCCAAAGAATTCTCATAACTCTTTCATATGGACTATTTGTAGTATGTTCTCAGACTTTCAGATACAATACCTTACACTTCAAAGATGGCCTGGATTCGCAAAGTTTGCTTCTGAAGCATCTGCATAAGGACTGATATTGTTTGATTTTGTAAAGAAAAAAACAAAAAGTTTTTTTATCAGGAAAACTTAAAGATCGTTGTCAGGATTTAACTTTTTATTTGCTTTTGGTCTCTACAAAAACAATTAAAATTCTCCCTGTCCCTGGCACAACTCCTGACCTTCTACATACAGGGGGAATCTACTTTACAGGATCTTTTTCTCCAGTCTGAATTTTTAACTGAAAAATAACACTTTAGCTTATGCTGTCCAGCTAGTAATGATGATTGGGAATTTTTATTCATCTAAGAACATTTCTCTTCCAAATTTAAATGTATTGTTTTAACTCATCCTAAAACGGAGAGCTAAGACATTCACAATTGAATTTAGCTCCCAAAGCCATTCACAAAACAAGTGTCAAGAGATAAATGTCACATCTAGGATTTTGACTTTTACCCACCTCCTGTTCCTCAAACATTTCATCAGAAGAAATAGAATTCAGATTTTCATAATCCTTCAGGGACTTCTCAGCCTTGTGGAAAAGGCAATATATTTTAAGCCACTTAGAAGTGCGTTGACAGTGAAATCAGATTGCACCAAGAAAGGAGCCTGCTTCGAAAATTCACGCTTTGAAGAAGAAGCTGTTTAAACACATTCATATCAATTTATTTCTTTAAATATATGGCATTCTCCGAATTCTCTTGATTAATTTTCAAAAAATCTCTATTGAACGAGACTGAACTCTTTTGGACAGTTTTGTCTCAGTATTCGCTCTCCAGCAACTTGTAAATTTGATACACACCAGAGGAGGATGATCATATTTCATTCTCTGCAAAAGAATAACTTCCAACACTGTTCTCCAGGATTTGTTATATCCTAACAGAACAGTATAAGTAATTGAACCTATGTGGTTAGGATTTTTTCGTTTCTTCTTTTTTTTTCTCACAACTGCAAGGTAGTTTGTGATTACAAAATGATATCCAAACTATTTTCTTTCTCAAGAATCCTTTCATTCATCTTGCTCTCATGAATGCAGCATGCCTGTTTCTGGGGAAGGACAAATTTCTTATATAATAGAATCTGTATTTTTATTTTAAGCATACCTCATTGTGGTAATAACTGTGTGACAATGAACAGCAACCACCCTTTCTATGGCACGAAGTGCAAATACTTAACCACCTGATATCCACCAAAGACTCTGCATGATCTATATCATATATTTACAAATGCTGGTATCAGTGAAAGGTGTGCTCTCAAGAAGCTTTTCCTCACCACTCTTTTTTATGCACAATACTGTAAAAAATGTGTGGTTATGCTTTTTCTTTTATTTTTATTTTTTTTTTTAGTATGAGGGCTTTGTTGATTCAGATTTTTAGGTGATACTTAATGCCAGATCTTCACCTGCCTTCCATAAGTTGGTGTATCTGCTGGAGTTCTGATCCCAGATGTATTCCTACATGAACAATACATACAGCTGCACCGTGGCTGGAAAGGGAAGAAGGTACTTTAGATTATGATAGCAATTAGAAACTTTCTTTCTCAACCTCCAGTAAACTCCACATTGAATCCTATGTCATTATTTTCTCTAAGAAGTTCTAAACCAGGTGACCGATAAATCAGCGGGATGTACATGGGAGGGGATCACTCGGTTCTTAACTTGCTCCTTCTGACCCTTCCCCAAGCTCCTGCTAGTGTTCATGAACGAAAATTGCATGCTATAGGAGACAGAATACATGGTTTGGCTCAGTAAAAGCTTATACTGTATCAATATTTTCAGATTGTATCTGGATTCAGTTTCTAAAAATGTGTATTTCTGTGTGTGGATAATACTGTTACAATTTCTTGTGTACTTCTTTCAATCATATAAGTTAAATATAGCAGTAAATTATATTTAAACGCTTTTGTGCTTATTTTGTCCCTCTCCTATTCATGGACAAATGCTTCAGAAACATATGATAAGCCTAAAATGTGTTTACAAGGTAATTAAGTATGAGTTTCATACTTTGGATTCAAAATACCATGAGAAATACAAAATTCCATCTGATCTAATTTATGGCAGATGACCCATTAAAATAATCTTCTATGAAGCCTCAATAGCACGTTAAAAAAAAGAAAAGAGTTTATCACCTATTTCATGACAAGTGTTTTACAAAGCAGCTGTGACTTTTAGATAACTTTACTTTACATTTATATCATCCATATAAAGAAATGAGTTTACAGAGTTTTGTAATAATTGGAAAAATTTCCCTCAGCAAACTATAAACCATTGCATGAGGATATGGGCAGTAACAAGGCCTGACTTCACAACCCTGGGAACCACTTCTCAGTCCCACCTCACCTGGACCACTAGGACTTCTTTCTCTGTAGCCTAACTAGTAACTTAAATTTGAAGATGTTCTCTATATAGCATTCTGTCTGCATCCATATCATGCCTGCACTGCCTTTGAAGCATATGGGTTCAGAGATGATGCATCCAGTATAACTACAACAAACACAGATTTAAAAAAAAAAGTTGAAGTAAAGCAGTGACAGCAATTAGGTAAATAAAAAAATCTGAGAATATATACCTTTTCTTTACCGGTTGTTCTTGTGCTTATGAGTGGGGTTTTTTCACTCACGTCATTTTGAGGTTTTTTTTTCTTTTCTCAAAAAGTACCTTTTATTTCCCTTAACTGTAATAAAAACACATTTCAGTTTGCCTCTCATGTATTCTGAGTGCACACATATTAAATACCTGTTCATGTAATGCTTCACCATTTCACATTTGCTTGCCAAGTGGTGATTTGATTTATAACTTTATCGGTGCATCTATTCCTTGAACTGTAAAAGTCATTGTAACATTCTTTTAATTATCTTCTCAAGAATCAGCAGGATGTTATTTGCAGCATTATTAGCTTCATCAAATGCTTACTTTGTGATGAAGGACAAAAGAATGCCTGCAGGAAAAAGGAGATAATCTAATATGGCTGTAACCTATAACACTAAGCACCTGGCAAGAACTTGTGGGAAAGTGAACAGAAAAAAAAAGTTATCAACTGTAGTCTTACAGCTCAGGTGCTTTTAACTGATTTACACCTTTTATGAGTATATCCACTGAATTCATCCCGAAGACAGTGAACTTGGAACGCAAGCTCTGTTAGGAAATGCTCGACTTCTCTTCTGGTTTTGCAGGTGTTTCTGGGGCCTCAATAACAATCACTGTGAAAGCCTCATAATCTAGCATAATTAGCAACAAATGTGGGCACATTTTTTTCAGCGTTACTACAATGCCTGCTGTTCATATCACTTCCACACTTACAAGGACATACAGCTGACAACCAAGCTTTGGAAACCATCTTCTGACTTTGAGAAAAAAAATCTACAGGACAATCTATGTAAACTGGGAGTGTAACCTGGTTTACACCAGCAATCAGGGGTGTTTCTATTTGGTGATCTTTTTTCCTATGTGGTGCTCATATTTTTTATCCTGCTGCTAGAAAGCAATAGCATGCCCTAGACATAGCTACTCAGATCTAAATCCTGTTTACTTTATATCTTGGATTTGTGCCTATGATTGACATAGTAATTAAAGTTTCCTGCCAAAAAGGTGTTGAAAGCAACTTTTGGGCCAGATGAAAGAGGTTTAATTAGAAAACAAGCACCAAGCTTGTGTTTCTGTATCACAAGTAGCTATTCCCTAAAATTGTGTGAACACACAAACAGTGGGACAAGTCCTGACACAAAAAGCCAGTCACCGGGGGAAAAAATACAGCTATTAAGAGCTGCACTGTTTTCAGCTTCATTGACAGTGGAGAAAATTTTAACCCCTACTCTTCTTTTCTGCAGTTGAGAGTCAAATTTTCTCTTCGATTTCTTTCTCTAGGCACAAGATAGTGATGGTCTAAAACAGCTACAGTGCACCTGGAATGGTTTGAGCCTGGTCTCAGCTGAAAGAAAACAAATGTTGAAAAATCATGGCTCTTCTAACCCTCAGAGTAATAATTGTAGGTTTTAATGTTCTAATTTTTCCAGAAGGTGCCACTGCACCTTTTTTCCTGAGTTCAAACCTAGTGTGCAAGATTAAACTGTAAATTCTGCAAAAAAACCCCAAACCCAACAGCAATCAACTTTTACCACTGTTCACACATAGCATTGAAAGCAATCGTAACCCCATAGCTCGCAACAGTTTCCAACTTCTGTGAAAATACAAACACTTGAACAACAGTGAAGATAGTCCCAGATTTCAAGATAGAATTGATGAGGACTTTATAGATAAAAACACTATGACTAAAGGAAATTAAAGATACATCTCCATTTCAGGTTTGGGTCAAAAAATGGCAGCTTCAGTGTGGTGAAGCCCAGTAAGTTGTTCTTCTAACACCATATGCCCTCTAAAACTTCAAACCACTTTTCTTAGTCATTCCATAAGGTAGTAGTTTGTTTGACCTCTTCAGTACTACTATATACCTTTAACGAATCTCTGAGTCTTCACAGTGGGTTTATTTCAGGCTTGGTAACATTCTGTCCTGAGTCCTACCACTAGCTGCAGTTCCAGCTCTCAGCCTTGCAACCCACTTGACTCTTGCTAAGGCAAAAGTAGCACTTGTTGCACTTGGTTGTTATCCCTGGAGAGCCTTCCAGTAACTAATCTCAGCTTCTGTTACCTGCCTGAGTGCACCTTTCCAATCTCCTTCAGTATCTTTCTTATAACCAACTCTGTTTCTTGGTTATAATACTTCCTGGACCAAAGTACTTAAAGCTGAGCCTCTTAGTCTTGAGAAGACAACATTAACTGTAAATACACTGTAAATCTATGAGTCCTCCACATAAAAGAAAGAAAAAAACCAACAAACAGAAAGACAGTCAATATTTTCCTAACCAATTATTACAGACATTTCTGATTCCAATTACATGGAAAAGTGTAGTAATTTTGGACATCACTGAAAGATAACTGTGTGGTAAATGTTATCTTTTAAAGCCTATCACTCTGTCTGTTATTTTCTTTTATGTTTGTAGAAAGCAAGCATCGAAGAAAACAACTGTGTACAGGGTTCAAATAGGCGACTGTTGTCTACTACTTCATACAAATGTGGAGGAGTCAGTTGTAAGTATCTCCAGCCTATCCAGGACCAACAGAAAGAACAGTCTCACATTCTTTTGAAGAACTGTGCTCATGTGGAGTGTTACCTGGCTTACACTGAGTCTTCTTTGTAGTCCAAAATCTTTTAAAAAATGGTGTATTTGTGGTTGTCTCATATTTCTTCTTTCACTGAGACTGGAGGTTTCCTGACAGGTGGGTATCATACTGTGATTACTGTGGATCTGGTCAGGAGCCCCATGTCTTTGTGTAGGGTTTCCTGCAGGTTGAAACACTGGCTGCCCTCAGTTCTAGCAGGCTGTGAAATCCAATTAATTACACTCTGCAACTCGTACTGCAGCAGCACTTAGAGAGCAGCTGCTCTGGTGTGAGGAAGAACAGTTTGTGTCCTGAATAAGATTATTTCTGGATTTCATAGTTTCTCAGGGTCCATAAAGCAAGCATGTCTGCTATCTCTGATTTGCTCCAGAAATGGCAATATTTTATATTTACATTTTTCTCTCCAAAATAGACACTCTCTTTTGAGGCTATTACCTCATGAAGGGAAGAATTATTGTTAAGCTGTATCTGCCTTAAAACTACATATGACAGTAACTAAGCATTCAGTATGGGTAATGCACAGAGCTTAGAGAACCTGTCACTGCAACGAGATCCCAGGCTTTCCCTGCTTCAAATGTGTCAGTTTTTCAGAAGGGAATGGAAAGCTCCTTTGTTTTGCTGACACTCAGACTGTATCTGTTATTGATTTTTCTCCACTGCTGATAACACAAATGCTCTTCCTGCTTCATCTGCTTCTTTGTTTCCATGTGACCCTGCAAATCACACGGCTGATGTGTTCCAACAGAGATTAGATCACTTGCTTGCTCATTTGTTCTCACTTTTGGCTTCTAAGTTATTTTTGCAATTTACACATTCAGCAGCTAATGTGCTTACCTCAGACAGCCAGACATACTGCACATTTTCCCCTTGCTCCAATGTCACAGCCCTGTGAGCTAGTGGTAATTTCATCTCCTTTTCCACTTTTCTTCCACAAATATGACAAAGAAACTCTACATAACTGCCTAGTATTTTCTTGTGAAATATTGTTTCAGTATCTAAAATCCACAACGTTAACATATATGAAAATTAATTATAAAAATCATAGTATTATTTTGTATTCTGTTTTGATTCTCTTTAACTGACATTCTCTGAACACTCTTCAAATACAGCTTAGTGTGACAATACCACAGTGGGATCCAAATTTCAAACCATTTACCTTAGTTGTAATCCCTTTGATAGACCCATTACTGGTTTTATCAAGAGTATATCCACGTCTGAAGTTTACACAACAAACCAGAAGCCGTACAGGTGGCTGGCATCTCAAAGCTGCCAGACATTAGCATGTTCTTTGTTACTATTGAGTTTCCTAGGAAGAACTGGTCAAGACTTACCTCTCCTGCAGAATGGACAGCCACCTATTGTTAACGAACATACATAAGCACCTGGGAAAAATGAGACTGGAAACAGCACCTCCAGTTCAGCTCCTATCTGCAGTACATTGAAGACTGTCATTTCTCCCAGTGGTTGTGATTATCCCAGAAGAATGATGCCACTTGCTGTATCTGGGGCTCATCCCTACAGTCCTCTTCTTCCCATTCATGCTGACAAAGTGCTTTCATCTGTGACAAGCAAAAAAAGAGCTGCAATGAAACTATAGCTTAAGAAATCTATTGTGCAAAGAGGTTTTTCTATTTAATGTTTAAACTTCTGATTCCAATTACATTTACCACAACAGGACAGTAAATCTGGGCCTAGTGCCAACTTATAACAAAACTTACCTCTGCCGCTATTTGCAACAGTCCCTCATTCATGCCCACATCCTGGCTGGGACTGTCTGCTGATCCAAACTCCTGGCATGGACCAGGCAAATGAAGCCAAGCGTACCTTCTCGCTTCAGACTTGCACTGTCCCTTCGGGAAAGAGATGTTTTTGACACACAATAGCAGATGATGATTGCCTTGTCTATCTAAAAACGCCGTTAGAAGCCATATGAATAAATAGGTGGTGTCGATAGACCGCAACGAATGAGAGGGTGGTCTCACATTACGTATTTCTGTAACACCGGAAGTGTTACAATGCAGTGATTAACTCCATCACCAAGACAAGGCATTTCAAAATCTGGCCTCTGCTGCCAATGCAATTGAAGGAAATGGAAAAGAGAGAGTATGTCTTATTGCTAGTATCTGAGACTTCCTAAAAGACAGAAAATAAACTTGAGGAGAGTTGTGGCAGAGAACTTGTCTAATAAGATGACCTATTATTTACATATGCAACTATTCAGTGAAATTAGGGCAAAGTTGTTTTTTTTTTTTTGAAACATCTTCTAACATCATGATCTAAACGAGTCTAATTTCTGCTGTAAGACAGGTTTGCTGAAAGCTTCAGAGAAGGAATGTATAAGCTATAAAAAAATTTTTTTTCAGTTACACTTCTTTCAACTCTGCAAGCTATCTAGTAAGATCAAAATAATGTCCTTCTGCATACTTTTTGTCTTTGTTGTGGTCACAGTAAACCAGCCATCAAAGAAAGAATTCGTGTCTGGTACCCTGACTTTATACTTCTTTATAGCAGAGTGACTCCAGAGCTTTTAGAAGAATGAGCCTTGATTCATAGCAATGTAAGCAGAAAAGACTCACTCATAGGGTGAAAAGGTGGATAGGTTCTAGACAGACAACAATTTCAATAGAAGGCTGTTTAAACATACATAGACTGAAATTTATGTTCACAAAACCAGGAAAGGTAGGTAGGGATTAAAATGATGGTGTGAATCTATGCAATTTCTAAGACAAAAAAAGGGTCAGAATTCCATACAATGCTCATTTTTGGTCAGAAAAAGATTTTCTGAGAACAGTCCCAGAGGATTAAACTGGAGCATAGCAGAGTGTGTTGGATGGTGGCAGTGCTTCAGGACATGCATTTCGGCTTCGCTTTACCTGATCCAAATTCTGCATGCTCTGAACTCCACAGCTACTCCTCCCCACTGCACCCACAGTCCCTTATCAACCAAGGAGCCATCCCATTTCTTATCCACACTCCCTCTATTTTCTTGTGTTTAATCTAATATTGGTATTTTCTTTTTGTTTCTTTGTAATCTGTTTCTGAGAAAAAACTTTTCACCTCAGTTTAAGTAACTCCTGAAATCTGTTTTACTATTCTTATTTTTATGAATACTATTTGGACCTCCACTTTTCTGTACGATCTTATGAAGCTTGAATGCACAGGGTTAAATCAAAGGTTTTAAAAAAGAAAACACCAGGAGATAAAAAATGACAAGAGTTAATGTACTTTGTATGGATCACCTGGGATTCCTGGGACACAAAAGGAAGCTTTTAAGTGGAAAATACAGAAGGCTTTGCCCTCACTAAGATATTGGACTTCATTCTTTCCAAACAGATCTTGGCTCAAAGGGTATACTAAGTATTTAGAGATGCCAGTTTAAGTAGGAAGGAAGGAAATTACGGCTTCTTAATGGATGTTAATAAGTAACAAATGAGTTACAGTAAGTGGTGTGTATCTCCAGGTCAGAGATGGAGAAAAATACATTGAATGACATCTACTAAAGCTTAGAAGAAATGTTATGGCATTAAGAATGTGAAAATCGGCGTTTGCCTGATTTTGCTTTTTCTGTTTTGTGAGTAAAGGGACAAATGACTCATGGAGTTATGTTTTGTTGAGTTTTGGGCGGTAAGGGATAGGAAAAAGAGTTTAGTTCTGACAATGGTGAATTTTATGGTTACTTCATGCTGCTGATGCTGTGTAATATCACAAGGCTACTACAGGCAGTATTAATTTTGTTTAAGCGTCAGTGTCTAGTCCTGTTTCAGATACTGTAATGTACAGTAATGTAGTTATCTGTATAAGACTTGTAGACTTCTAGAAGCCTGTGCAGCCAAACAGTGTTAGACAGCCATTTTAGTACTTCAGTCTTGCTGAACATTTTCAAAACTCAGTTCTCTTTAAAAAAGAGAATAATTTTCCAAGAAGCAAGAACTGTTTTTACCATTCCAACTACGCGCACACAGGCCAACTTTCCTAGGCTCTTGCCTAAATATTCATCTACAGCCTGTGTTAGTCTGTTCAGAGTCAACAGATTGCTTTTAACAAGTTCTGCTAATGTGGAATAATGGGTATGAACATTCAATGACTCATTGCTTGGTAGGTCCAGAGCTTTCTAGAATTCAGTTTACCATGAATATGTGGCCTTTACAGTCATCAGTAAGGCCTAGCTAACATCAAAATCCTTCAAAGGACTGATCTTCAGCTTCCTTCTTGTGCTGACATTGTCACTTCACTGTGAGGTTTACTTCTATCTCTTGCTGTTCGTGGCAATTTCGTTCTATGCTGTTGTTTCTTCTGACTGTTCTTTGTAAAACCAAGCAATGGCTCAGACTATTTTGAAATACCTCTGGTTCCATTTACTTTGCTGCCTTGAGTTTCTTGCTTTCAGATTTCTCATTTCTGTCACTAACAATAGCTTGTATTTTGCCCCTGGAATATTGGTCTTTGATACCTTCTTCCTTTGATTTAACCAGCTTCCAAGTTTTTGCCAAATTTAGTGGCAGATTTTCCACCTTCTTCCCTCTGGACTGCAGCTAAATCTGCGTTGTCCAACATATCTAGTCTTGTACTGGATGCTCTATAATCTCTGGATGAGACCGTGGGAGCATTCAGTATTAGGTCATTGCTAGAATTTCTCTTTTGTATATAGATTGTTACACTGATCATCTTTTTCAGCTACTGTTACCAGTCAATACTGAATTTTCTGGTTTCTGAGTATTTCCTCAATGGCTGATGTTTTCATCATTGTATGGTTTGCAGATGCCATGATTTTGGAGGAAGAGCGAGTCACATATTTCTCATCAACGCTGTCAAGTACACTCCATATTCAGTGAGACAAGTGTGGTAGGATTTAGTTGCTAAACATTGATGTCTACAACCATTTTAGACTTTGTATGGCATCCCACATGGTATTTTAGAGGGGTGGAATGGCTCTCACAGGTCTATGTCATAACTGCCAAAACTGCATGGGTGTCTTAAGGAATATCTGACAAGGATGTCCCTGGTGGCACTGTTACCTATGCCTGAGCAAACGAATCCTACCCCAAATACAGTACACAGTATCATGGGGTTGTAACTGTATAGTAACCTCAACTGCTGATCACACACCTTCATTGTACACCAGGAAGTATTTGCAGACTGGTTTATGTAGTCCCAGACACAGTGACTTGTTGTTGTGAAAACCGGATCACATGTATGGATTACTAAAAGCCACAAGGTGATAAAGGAGGGTGTGCAGTAGAGGAAGTTACGTATGTCATGATATTTTTGATTCTCAGGTTGCACATAGAAAGCCCTCCAGGTCTGAAGATTCATTTGTGCTAAGCTTTACAAGAAAAAACAGTGACTGGTTTTCCGTCGGTTTGACTGCCTGTACTGAATCATGGTAAGACTAGGTGATGATTAACGCTGTCAAAGGACAGAGACAAAGGACAAGACAAGCGTCCAAGGATGGCAGCAGCAGCACCTGTTTGAGTGAGTTTAAAATGTTATGGAACTACATCAAAAAGAATTGTTCAGACTAAAGGATGTTCAGACTGTTCAGCATAGCCATTTTTTTGTTTTGTTTAGCTTATGTTTTGTTTTTCTTTTTAACAAGGATAGCATTCACATAGTAAGGTGAAAAGAGCATGTTTTTTATTTGACGCAAAGGTAATATAGGATGTGTGTAATCTGTATATTTTGTTGACAGTTTACTCTCTGTAGTTTCTCAGTTCTTTCAGAAACTTATACAGCACTTCCTGAACATATGAAATATAATACTTCTTGTATAATGGGGGAAAAGAATGTGAACAGATCAAGGCTATAGAGGTGGAAGAGCAGTTACGCATGACCATGGTATGAAATGTGGCAGGAAAAGAATTAAATTGTTTACATTCATCAGAATGTTTTTGAGAAAAAGAGTACTTTTGCTTTATAATATCACATATGTATATTGTGAAATGGATTAGTTATATCATGCTTGTAATAAATTTCAAGCAATAAGCATTAAAATTTTCCATTGATACATCATCATAGGTATTACAACCGTGTGTACATGCATTCTATAAGCAAATTTATGAAAACCATTCTAAATTCTTCTGTGTTATGGTGATAAGTAATATAAATGTTATTTACTAATCTACTGGGATATTTATAGCTATTAAACATTTGGTAAAATTTCTATTTCTGTTTTACATCTTTATATGTCCTGGTGTCCTGGTGACGGAGGATGCGGAGAAGGCAGAGCTACTGAATGCCTTCTTTGCTTCAGTCTTCAGTGCTAAGACTGGCCCTCAGGAATCCCAGGCCCCGGAGGTAAGAGAAGAAGCCTACAAAGA
>Ga0065711_1026192_pt1 | contig 97488 bp, 48 predicted proteins | sample Hoacrofraction12_FD_59098 | JGI IMG/M metagenome (GOLD analysis project Ga0065711, IMG submission 59098) | Hoatzin crop microbial communities from Cojedes, Venezuela - Epithelial fraction 12 v2 (version 2) | ecosystem: Host-associated > Birds > Digestive system > Esophagus > Crop | place...
AATCACAGAATAGTAGGGGTTGGAAGGGACCTCTGTGGGTCATCTAGTCCAACCCTCCTGCCGAAGCAGGGTCACCTACAGCAGGCTGCACAGGACCTTGTCCAGGCAGTGTCCATTTACTGACACTGCAATCTCTTTCTAAAAGCTTTATATTATCTTCAAAATAACAAGAACCAAAATTACTATCAGTAAACCACCTGGTTTACCTTGAAATTATGAACAATGTTCAAGAGTACAGCTATACTTAAGTCTCTTAAAATAGGCTTTGCTGTGTTACATTATTCAGAGACAGATTCACCTCTGGCAAGACGAGTTAAAGGAAACTGCCCTCCACACCAGCACCGTATGATGTGCACTCCTAGGAATGTGAGAGCTGAGTAGCTACATGGCTACACAGCCAATATCTCTGTGTTATCCCCCAAAATGCTTGTCACCAACCTTGAATTTAACTACTCAAATAGTTGCTGTTAACAGGAATAATAGCAGGTTCTATGTACTTTCTGGACACTAATTATACTTGTAATTTTTTTTCCTTTTCTTTTTTTCATAGGGAACCCATAATACTATCAGCTATATCAGCCTCATAATATAATCACGCCTAAGCCTTGAACTCATAGAAATTTTTGAACTAACAGTATTTAGAAATATTTTAAATGGAATTTTAAAAATGCTTGTGATCTCACTAAGTTTTAGAATGTTTATAAAGTGTCTCTAAACTTGGCCAGTATAGTTTTCACAGTATTTAAAAACAAATATATTCATCTGTATGTTAGAACCTCTGACTGGGATCGGAGTAAAAAAGCTGGATGTAATTCAAAGACAATAGTTTGATGACTTTCTTTAACATTACTTTTTTAAACTTACATTAACCAAAATAACATCTGTCCTTTCTGATCTCCACAGAACAGAAAAATTAACTTAAACTGTGGTAAGGTGAAAAATGTACCAGAAGGCTTCTCCTTTCTTCAAACACATCTTATAAGCATCTGCTCAATTCTTCACAAAATAAAGGAAATTTCAAATGGAATGCTCAAAATGCTGTAAAAATATTGCTCAATTTCAACTAGTTTTCAACACCTATCTAGCAACCAAAAGAAAGCTACTGCACTTGTAACAAATCGATACCACCCTTGGATTATATTTTACCCATCTTCATCTACCATCATTTTATTGCATAATATAAAACATATGCAGCAATGCTAGTAATGAAAGACTAGAGTCAGTTCCCAAGACCATCCCCAGAAAGTTGATAACTGAATGTGCTGGGAGCTGAATAAACCTCCAAAAGAGCTCATGATAATACAGGCCTGATTTTTCAAAAGTTCTCGTGATCTGTGCAGAACAAAATACTGTTTCAAGCTTTATGTAAGGTAAATGCAATAGCTTTTTTTTGGTAACTACTATCATCATGCTTCATCATGCAGTACTTGACAGCAGTTTCAACTGGGTTGATTAACTACATCTTCTACTAGAAGGAAATTCCATGAACATAATTCACAACAGATTCCAAAGGAGAAAAAACTTGGAAAAAATTTAAAAGTAAAAATATTGCGTATTTTCAGTTTAAAAAAAAAAAAACAAAACAAAACAAAGACAACAACAGCAACAACAAAAAGACTGTGTAAATATTCAATTGTTTTAAACCATAGCTTAATCCTGTAACAGTTGGGCTGTTGAGCTACCATCCTTACTGAAGGGCAGCATGCAACTCGTGTTGCTCCAAGGAAGAGGGCTAGGACTGAGTTTCTAAATTGTCTTTCCCTCTTGTTCTGTGTGAAAGGTGAGCGCTGCCACCATTGCTCCTGCTATAGCTGAAGAAATTCACTCCGTCATTTGCACCGAGCTGAAAGAACCAGGACACTGTGGAAAGGACAGTGGGAGTTATGGCAGTGTCTCAAGGGAGAGACATGGAGGGTTCTTGTCGTCACTCTTTCCACACTGCATGGGCACATGGAGGGTCAGTCACATTGCAACCTTCACATCACCTCATAAAAGGGAAATTCGGTTATTATTTCCTAAGCTATTCTGTGGCTTCAAGGATCTTGAGGAAGTAAAATGAATTCCTTTTTTGCATAGGTGGTGGTGCTTACGGAGCTTTTGGAAGACAAAATTGAAAACCAAACAGTGTTTACTACCTCTGCATCCAGCACGACAGAAGGTAGGATCCTACAGCGGTACCTGAACTTTTAGACAAAATGTACCTGCTCTGCACAACTGAAAAGCACCCACTGCAGCTAGTGTCTTAGAATGCAAAATCTTTTCTCATTGAAAACCCAGTGACCTTCTGCAGAAGTCTAGGAACGTAACTGAAGGCATCCAAGTCAGATACTACAGGTGACTCTTCACTTCTGTGCAGGCAAAACCGGTATACCCTCCCCCATGTTTTCAGGGTCATACAAAGATGATTCTCAAAGCATGGTGAAACCTAAGATTTAAAAATCTGGTACAAAGAAACATAAAGAATACCAACCACACGTCTTCGCTCAGTTGTGTCATCAAGGCCACAGAATGAATGCTAGTGAAAAAAACAAAAAAAGGAACAAAAACTATAACATAAGATCAAAAGAAAATGAGGAAAAAAGAAAAGAAAAAAGATGTAAGATATGTAATATGAAATCCAATGACATTACAGCAGTTAGTCTTACATCAATATTAATTGAGTTGATCTGACAGAGAGATACAGAACACCAGTTTTACTCTAACAAGGGGTAACAGGGTACAAAATTCAGTAGTTGAGGGCAGCTTTACACATGGTAATATTTGTGGATTATGTAACTTCAGAAACATTGGGCTCAGCTCTGTGACTCTGTTAGCAAGTACCTAGAATTACACACCTGAAAGCTTTCCTGAACCAAGCCAAGGGCACAAACTAAATGCAACTTGAATGGTAGAGAATCAGTTTTGAGAAAAGCATGATGTGTTTAAACAGCACTTGTTCCTCATGTATCAATTCGTAGAATAAAACTGAGATTTTATATTATTCTTTTGCATAGCATTTAGAAGCTGGACAGTTTGCTGAAGAATTTGTAGGGCAAAAGTACTGTCATCCTCATGTTCTGATTTGACAGAATTTTACATAAAACTTAAAAATCAAATCCATTCCTAAAAGAAAATTGAAAGCCATACCCATGACACAGTAAACGTATGTGGTGCATCGCCCTTAGCTACAACCAGCAATGAGGCTCAGCTATAAATACTGCCCTTCCTGCCAAAGCAGGAGACTTCTCTCCACAATAAATTATTGTGCTCAGTATCAGCGGCATGTAGGTGTCAATCTGAAACCACTGACATATTAAACTTTCAGCAGAACAATGAAATAGAAGTATATAATTCATTGATTCTCTGACAACACAATCTTCCCTCAGGCAGATTTAATCACAAGGAAAAAAAAAATCAAATTAATACAGATAGAAGGAAGCCCTCCACCCATCCAGGAGCTGAAATATAACAGAAAATGAGGAAGCTTTTTTGAGGTCTCCTGCTACTGTAACATTAAGGCAGAGAGAACTTCAGTCGTTTTACCTCATTACCAGCTTTTTGCTAAGCTTGTGATTAAGCTGTTTCTTTTCCAACACTTTCCCCATCTGTTGCACTGATGAACCAGCACAGATAATGCTAGCTTCCATTTTCTGAATTAGCAGTCTGTCTAATCCAACACCTACCCTGTAAACTGTAATGGCAGTAACCAAAGGCTTACATTTTTACAATAGCAACATCTAGAGATTTTGATGTTTTAGATTAGGTGGATAAAGACTAATATCTGCAATAATTAAAATGCAGAGATATCACCTATCCCTCAAGATTTCTCTGCATTGAGGAGTTAACTGTAGCATCTTAGACATCACTGGCTGCTAGGCAGGAACAACTTCAGGTATAGAAGTCTTACGGGGTAGAAGGCGGCAAAGGCAGCAAAAGAGCCCTTTCAGGGTTGGATACTGCCTGCTTTTCTCTGCTAGTGGGGACAGGGACCACTGCCTGCCTGATAGGTACAGCCAGACAAGCCCCAGCCAGGGAGTAGTGGGGGTGATGTAAAGTGACAATTAGCAACAGCAGCAGGCAGTCCAGCTCCTCGCTGCTCTTCTGGGTCTTCCATAAGCCCAGCTGGATATCACAGTTCAAAAAGTGCAGGACGAGGTGCTGCAGAGGGGAGACAACTACTGTGGGAGCAGCAGGGGCCAAGGAAGCTGCTGAGGGAATTGGAGTAGCTGCTAGAAGTGGAATATCCCCAGTGGGTGACACAGGAGGGACTGCCACCACCTGAGAGCAGATGAAGGGACAGTGAGATTAGTGAAAGGTGAAGAAGAAACCTTCCCACATCCAGCGCACTGCTTCTCAAAGCCTCTCTCAGTTCTGCAAACCCCACTGGCCTCTTCCAACTCCCATTCAGTACTCCAAAGGCCTTCCTTTTGCTCTTTTACCCCATTCTGATTCCAGAAGATAAAACAATGACCAAAAATTCTCCTGACTTCTCCATTCAGCCCAGCAGCAGATTTGTACTCATATGCATCGGAGAAAATGAACCTGAGATGACGTGACTCATCTCAGGATCTAGGCACTGGTTTAGCAAAAGCAACGTAACTAAAACACTTTGCTAGATCTTAGAGAAAGCCCCTTTGTCTGCCTGTGCCCTGCAGAACAGCCTAAGCTCCACAGACCTGGGAAACACTTGAGGCCACGGTCCAGGACTCCCGTGTCATCTCTTGCTTGGGATCACAGTGACCCAAATACATTTGCTGTCTTAAGCCTCAGCCAGAGCTTCTTCAAAAGATGAGAAAATCTGGATCCAGTATATTAATTTGGAACTTGTTTCTATCGTAAAGCAAGAAATATATTTTGTTTGCAGTGTTTGCTACATGCACCTCTAACTTTTTTTTTAATTTTCACTATCTGCAAGTTTTGCAAAGCAGTGTTATCCGAGAACAGGGCTTAGCTAACTGCTTCTGTCAAACAGAGACAAATCTTTATGTTGTTTCTTGATCTAAACCACAGCAAGTCCTACACCTTCTAGTCTAGTGTCTTTGCAGACCCCTTGATTCCTTTCTGTACTTGATAGAAAACCCAGATAGAAAATAATTTTGAGCAGATTAGGGACGGAGCTTCATTTCATGCAGCAATAACTTGAACTCAAATTTTATCTTTCTTGTTTTAAATAGATTTCATGATATTAGGTTAAGTACTGTTAACATCAATGCAACAGAGAAAAATAAATCAGTATGGGGAGAAAAAAAATCCATTGGTGTTGCCCAGGCGTTTATTTACCTTTTCCTCAATTTCTTTGAGTTGCCTCTTCTGAAGTTCTATTTTATCTTCTAGTTCTCGAATTCGCTGGAATAGGAAAAAGCAAAATAGAAATTATCATATCTAATTTGAAAAGTATATGAACCAAAAAGATAAGAAATGGATTAAAAATTAAGAGAACAAATGTTTATTATTAATGTAATACTTCCTTTACAGTTATATTAGGCATGTTTATGGCAGGATTTCTCCACATTTCCATGAAACCATGGTGTTTTAAACAAGCTGCACATTTAGATCATGTTTGCTACCAGGAAGCCTAATTATCACCACTCATTAATCATAATTTTAACATATACACACAGACAATTCCAATTAGCATCAAAATTCTTCAAAGTACATTTCTTTCTCTCCATCTGTCAGAAGATTTTCTACTTACCTTGATAGTCAGCAGATTATACTATTACATTTCATTTTAACCTTCTGTTTTCATTCCCCAGAAAACATAACTATGCTTCTGGCATAGTCACACTATACCAGAAAAACAGAGTACACAGATTTTCAGATCATCACCAAGACACATCCAGAGATTCAGCTCTGTCCTGTTACCAGAGCCACCTCCCACCAGAGTCAGAAGGAATGTCTCCTTCAGCGTAGGTCTCCGTATTTTTAAGGATTTTTCTTGTTCAGTTCCACAAAGGTTCTCCAAAAGAATGACTGTTGTTGGGTACATATATCCTATCATTTCTGTCTCCTTGTTTCCTTTCTATAAGTTATGCTTCTGTTTTTTTTCTTTTTTTTTGTTTCTTCTTTTTTTTTTTTTTTCTGGGCTTCTACATTAAGAAGATCTATTTTATTACCCTTTTGGTATATTGTATTTGTTACAGATAAAGTAAGTACATAAATATTTTTTTATAGGCAGAAACCTGGAATGTCCTACTAACAGCCACTGGGAATCAAGGAGAAACTTTGTACTATCAGCTTTTTTTCAGGATTAACTATTTGACCTTTGCTTGGCCTACAATAGTTCAGATTACTAACAATTCCTGAACTTTGAAAGAGAAATTATAATCTAGTCTAATTCCTATGCATAGGCCAATAAAATTAAGGTAGCAGCTGCTGTACCACTCCCAAATTATGTTATTACTTCCAAATTTATTTAAACAACAGTACCTCTTTCAAAACAAGAACCAGTCAGGATTTTTTAACCTGTGTGATCAACTGACATCAATAATCAATTACCTGCATTCAGTTCAAAGACCTCAAATAGTGGTGAATGACCCCCACCCAGGGGGGTCCAGGACACTTGCGGCAAGGCAGCAGTGACCATTGGTGACCATTTTCTATTGGTTTTGAGAACTACAGAGTTTGCCTTGAAGATTTTAAATCTAACCTGGAGCTACCCCAAGGATGAGGTACATCCACACTGCAGTTCGCCTTGCCTAGGGCATGCTAGCCTGCACATAAATACTGCAGAGAGGTCACAAGCAACAGCTTCGTTATTGTTGCTGCTGTTTTAAAATAACAGATTTTGCTGAAATTATTGTTTTGAATATTATGCAGTCAGAATAAGTCAATCAAAACCTCTACTGTATCATGATGATGGCTCAGAGATTTCACCAGATAACATAAAAGCGCAAACCAAATTACCCTCACGTGACATGCCCACATGAGTGCCTGCAGCTTTGCCGACAGTAACAAAAGCCCCGAGCACAGCTATATTAATTCCACTTTTCCTCTGTTAGATTAATACTTCATCTACTCCCTGCTCAAGGCAAGTCTATCTCTCAAGTGATCATCTTCATATACTGTATGTACCATGAATATTACAACCCCTGTAAAAAGCCATGGGGTGTGAAGCAGGCAGACATTATTGCCTCCGAGATCTCTGGTCCATCAGGTTACAGTCGTCTCTCTCTCCTGCTCATTTCAGTTCTGCTGATTCCTACTTACAACCACACCCTAGATCTCAGTGGCAGACTTCAGTTCTCTGGGGGTCCTGCTATGGTCTCTGGTAAAGGTTGACCGTGGTGATATAAGTGGAGAGAAGTAATATTTTTAAACACCATTTTCACCTTCAAGATCATGTGAGATATTTTTTCAATATCTGCTGAAAACTCCCCTCCAGAAAAAAATGAATATAAAAAAGCCCCCAAACATCTGGTGGCTTTCTCACCTCAGAGTTTACAGCAAGTGTTCTTTTATAAAAGAACATGTTAATTAGGATTAGGCAGCATTTTTCAGATTTGGGAATTCTGTTAATGGAGTAAAAATTGAGATGGTATTATTCCCTTATGAATCTTTAATCTTTTCAAAAGATCACAGCTATTCAGCTGTTCTCTCCAGTTATTCAGAAGAGTTCTAAAAAAAAAAGGCTGAGGCTTCTGTTTTCCAATTCCCACCCATAACCCATCATAATTGTTAAACTTTGTGAGATGAAAGACAGAGAATAGTTTTAAGGTGAAGAAATACACACTTTCCTAAAAATAGGTTTAAATACAAAGAAAATCTAGCATTTATAAGGGAATACGCATAGGGCTGAATTTCTTAGCAGTGAAAATCTAAAGTCCTCAAACCAACTAGATTTATGTCAGTAAGGCAGATATATGCAGGGTGGATACAGTCTGCAGGGCAGATATTTACATATACATGTATATGTAGACCTGTTCCAGACTTGCTACCTAAAGGATAATAAGCGTTGAAGACAGGTGACAGGTGTTTAAATAGCTGGTATTCCCCTTCTGTGAGTGGAAATCACAGTGGTGGAAGACGTACGCTGCAAATCAGTAAGATTTTTGTAACCAATTTCTTTACTACAGAAATTAAGAGTTCAAACCTAGACAGGTCAGAATCTGTTCTAACACATAATCACAGGCTGGAATTTTCCATCAGGTATCAAAGCTCGTGGTTGTTTACTTCTAGTTGTTTACTTCATTTCCCCTGGAGTATTGTACGGAGGATTATCCAGGAGGATGAAGTGGGCGTAGCTGTTCCCATCAATATCCTCTGATTGCACAGGGTCAGCGCTGGAAGATAACCAGCCTAGTTCAGCTATTTATAGAACCTGAAAAATCGGATTTAACTCATTTATTTCCATTTAACTGCAGAGACAGCCTTAAAATATATACACATATATGCAATATACTGGCAGGAAAAAACAGATTTACTTCTACACACAGTATTTCATACAAAAATAAGTGTTTTCCCCCACTGTACCTATCTGCATCTACAGCATTATCTTGATCATACAAAGATAACAATTTCCAAGATATGGCTTTAAAAAATACATGTAATCTACATCCAATAATCCTAGCTTTAACAAAAAAAGTATCTTCTAGAAATAGCAAGAGATGTTCCTCAGTCAAAGGTTATATTAAACTACGGAGAAGGAAATTACACAAAAATTACACGTACTAATTACAGCCAAAGACAGGACTGTTTTTGATTCAGTATAAGCATTTACACTTTTATCTGCCATTCCTTTTATTTGTAAGAATTGGCAATCAAGAAGCTGTGGACTCACTCTCAGGTTTTCAACACTTGATTAGACACTTCCAGTGAATTCTGATTTGTTTATGTTTGCAAAAACTTAATTGTGGCAACAAATCACACAGGACTATTATTATCAAGAAATTCAACCTGCTTTCATGCTTCAGGGCATAAACTGGTGATCACGAAGTCAAGCTTTTCCTACTATGTCATACAGAGTTATAACAGTTGTGCTTTAAAAGACACATTCAGCTCTATCCTCACAAGGCTCCCAGGAACCTTGCAGGGTAAATCCAGTGCATTTTCAACTGCACTGTGTGAGGAAGCAACAAAAACTACTGTATCTTGCTCTCGAAACACTGAGAAGTCTTTGTTGAGAAGCAAGCCACAGGCCATTCTTATGTTTATTTTCTTTCTTAAAGAGGGAGGGATAGAAGATACAGATAGACAACCTAGAACCAGCAGAGTGTTTATGTCTCCTTTAAACCCCTGGCACTTGTCACAGTCAGAGCGAGGATTCAGGACAAAGCAGCAGCGTTCTGCTGGGTTCTAGCAATTCCTCTGTTCCTGCGGTTAACAGCTGCCTCTCAGTCACATGAGTGCACCTTTTCGGGACTGACAGTATTCGTGAGAATAACACCGCGTTGTCAAACCACAGGGCCACACAAAGGAATTACTGTAGGCAAACAAAGAGCCACAGTCAGACAACAACAATGCAATGAGAATGCACCCACGAAAGATAAGAATGCAAACATTAGTGACACGGATTCTTAATGCTGTCCACCTCGCCCGCGTTCAAAACATACCTGCCAAAACAATGAATACTAATCTGTCATTGATTTTATTGCTATAGGAAATAAAACCCTCACAAAACTTCTGGATAATGGATGGGTAGATTTGTCAATACTCCCGCTTACTACCTTCATCCTCACGGAGCTCTCCTGAGTTTTGGAAAAAGGGCTGGATGAGCATCCGTTTTAGTATGGAAGGCACCTACGTGATAAATCATCCTTCCGCTAACAAGGGAGTCTGCTGCCAGTTCTGAGGAGGTGCTTGCAGGCAGCCCGAAGGCAGCAGGGGCTGAGAGGGGGGTACTGCTGTGACGAACGAACAGCAGATGGCTCTGCCAGCCGAGCTGCAGCTGGAACGGCAGCGTCAGCCCTGCCAGCAGTGAGGTGAGGCTCTGAAAGCCATTCCCATTTCCACATAACTTTGGACCAAAGATGGTAAAGATCTACAACATATGCCTCACTTACTACTTAACTGCAATTTAAATAGATTTTAAGTTCTGTTATAAAATTTTTCTTAATAGTAGTTACACGTACATTATATATACAAAGGTAGGTGGCACAGCTGTAACCCTGATGGAGAGCCCCAAAATGCTAACAGTTAGGTGAGAGAGAGAGACCATCCAGAAAGTTCAGGCAGCTAAAGCACACATTTCCTTTGGAAGTCTATAGTGTGAAGACAGGCATATGAGTGAAAGTCGGCTAAAGCACCGTTAACGTGGGACTGGATATGACATTACTGAACAAAGCCACAAAAAGGAAGTCTACCACCAGTCATTTCCAATTGTATAAATTCTATGTTCACTGACTGCAGTGATCATATACTGCCCCTCCTCTTCAGTCCAGTGCTTGGAGAGCTCCCAAACACAGAGGGCTGTCAAATTGCCCAAAAGCAGGAACTTAAACATTTTTCTCAGCAGAAGACTCCTAATGTGCAGAAGGTTCCTCCTAAACACTCATAACCCTTATTCACATTCACCTTGTGATGGGAAGGTTGTTTTCCTGGGATGCACTTCTTGAAGTGCATTTATTCACGTAAGCAATTACTTCACTCTGGTAAACTTGGACGGCAAGTGCCTTTAGTGTGTATCTTCCAGTATTGGTAGGGAAATGAAGACAAGTCAGCTCTTCCTTTCTTAAGTAACAGAGGGCTGAGACACCAAGATGGGATTCCACATTATTACTCCCAGCAGTTCTGACCTTCCTCCAGAAGGGGAGTCTCTAAGTTTGCATGAAGCATTACTTTATAGGTAGCATGCTGCCTGAGCTGGCCTATGCCAGACAAATTCAGGTGTCTCTGCACCTACAGCTCAGTTTTCCTGACAGTTGGATAATTTCCTTAGAGATTTTTGTTTCCAAATACATCAAAACTCAGCAAAAGGCTAGATAACCCTAGATGCAGATTCATTGTTGTCATGAATTCCTTGTACAAAGGTGCAAAAAAAGGGATAATACAGTTATTAAAATTGAATTAAATGCAATGAGTTCCTTGCAGACTATTCAAATGAGAGGTCAGGTCCAATGGAATTTTATTAATGCATTGCCAGTGGAGAACCAGCTAGGTACTCATTTCAAAAGGGAAATTTCTGTAATTTATAGCATTGTATGGCTCCTGTGGCTATACTGCAACCTCAGGGTTGCAAGCCACCTCTCTGGGACATCTGAGGAATCAAGGTTTAGGTGAAATGCAAGCAGCATGATGGTGGATGTGTGTATTACACTTCCATTACTTAATACCATTGAATGGTTTAGCCAAAATGGAAATATTGCTCTATTAAAAAAAATAAACAAATAAAAAGTTAATTACATTCCCATGCAGTACACACGAAGTACTTGTGCCCAACTTGTGTTACAATAGCAATCCATCTACATTAAGTACCACTTTCATTAATATAGTGTCCATTGTAAAGAAGCACTGAAATTAATGGAAATCCTTCCACTGAGCTCAGTGAGCCCTGGATTTCAGTCTCATTTTTCTGCTGGAGTTATTAAATCAGCCCAGTAATGATTTGTCATCATTTTGAGAATTTGGCATGGGAGGAACTTCAGCATTACAAAGAAAATTGATCTGAGATGTAATTAAATGGCCTACTAGTCTAAGATGCTAGGTCCAAATTTCCCCAACCGACCAACCAAAATGTGGATATTTCCTCATTTCTTTTAGCTTTTTTTTTAATGTGGTACCATGATCAGATTCTGATAAAGAAATGGACCATGCCTCTCTACAATTACATGGTCCCTTATGCACATTCTGGATTTTTGACCCAATCTCCCAGCTACTTTTTTAGTAGCAAACACAGATTTTGGTGTTTTCTGTTTATTGGATAGTGATGCGGGCTAGATGAAGTGGACTTCTTCATCCAAGCCTTTTATCCTCTCCAATTCATTCATAGCATTACTCAGTCATTCACAGTCCTCAATCAGCATCTTGGAAGGCTTTAAATACTCGAGGAGCTTTGCCAAATGGGGAAAATGCTACCAGGAAAGGAACTTCTGTGACAAATTTCACCTGCCAGACAACGACGATCACATCATCCTTCACATAGGTACCAAGCTACAGAACTGATGTTCTTGTTTCCTAGATAAGTGTGTAACTAAAGAGTCCATCTGAACGAACATAGGGTCTTACTGACAGCAACATCAAGAAGATCAATTTATCTGGCTGCAAAATATGCTTCTTGTCATGCTACTATAGTCATGAACACCCACGAATGTACTGATCAGGGGGTTTAGAAATCACCTTAATAGCTCCTGTGTCTCACTCTTATTGGATTTACATTCATCAGCAAATCCAAGAAAACAATTTGATAATTTTAGCACAGAGCATACAAAGAAGGATTTGCTAAGCTGCTTAGAGTCTCGGCTTGGAAATGTTGGAGAGGTTCAGGTTGATGTGCAGTCACAGGATAGACACCATGCATGGACTATATCAGACATGAATCATGTTTTGAATCTTTGAAGCCAGTTTATGATTAAGAATGTGTCTTCTTCTGCAGCAAAATTTAGCATGGGAAATATTTTATCAATCTGACAAGAATCACTGTTGTTTCATATTATCATTATTTTATGCAGCTTCTCAACACTATTAAGACACAGGTATGTAAGATTTTTAATAACGTGAGCAGTATAACTATGTTACATGTATAAATTTAAACAAAGATGAATATAAACTAACTTGCCTTTAGCTATTATTTAAATCACTAAGCTGATGGATAAAATTCCTTTATGAAAATAAATATATTATTTTCTCGATTCTTTTTTTAAAATCTCATGCATTTTAACTGCTGTTTAAAAGCCTCTACTGTGTTCACAATACAATTTGCATAGGTAATTGCCACCTGCGTTTACACAAGCAGTTGGATCTGCTACTGTAAAGGGTCTGGACTCAGGAATCCAAATATTCCCTTTAGTCCCATATTCCTAGAATGTGATTTTGCATAATGATCGTAAGGAAACAAGCAAGCTCACTGTAACAGCATTAGCATTAGTTTAAGATATTTTTGTTGCCATCTTGGTTTACTTCATGAATGAAAACTCAATATAAATTTCAGCCGAATTCAATATCATTGAATGTGATAATAATAGATCATTTTGGATATACTACAACTCTCTGATACCACTAAGGTCATTCTTTACACAGCAGGTAAAAATTTAATTCCTTTCTGTGTTCTGCAGTCTTAACCATGATAATCCAATTAACAGTTGTTGAAGTAGGAGAATTGTTCTTGTTAATCTTCATTGCACATTTGTAGTTGCTTTATTTGCCTTCCTGAGGAGTATGAACCTTTCAGCAGCTGCGCTGATGCATTTCTCGGCATGAAAGTTAATATGTATACATTCACATTGGTCTTAGTAGTAAATCAGTGAATTTTACAACTGCATTTAAATTAAAACAATTATTTGTTATGAGCTGATACTGAATGACTATATGCACATGAAGGGATGGCTTAATATTTACTAGTAAACTTGATTTATTTTTTTAAATTTTTTTAACACTAAGAGTCTTTTAATTTATGCTATAGTAAAACTACATCATACATTGATATCTAACAGAAGAATATCAACAGTTCTATTGCTTTTCATTAGTGAAAAACAATAATTAAAGCCACATTAGGGTTATATCTACATAGGATGGCTACTCTCAGAATGCAAGCTCAGAAGACACATACAACATCTTAAAAAGGACTCCCTGACAGCCTAGACTCATTATCTGGAAAAAAATCAATCGTGTAATATTTATTTAGCATTAAACTTAGATTACTTTACATTATTCTCTTTAAATAGCAAAATTCCATGTAAGTGATTATCATGATGTATGTATGAATTGTGCATACAAAAGCTCATTTAATCTTCACTTCTGTAACACACTTCATAACACTTTCTTTTTTAGACTGCTTTTCCTCAGCTCCCACTAGCCTTTCCTAAGAAACACAGGGCATTCAGGGTTTCATTTGAGAGGATTTCAGCATTTAAACTTCAGATGAGAATTTCTTGATGCTAATATTGTTTTGAGGCATAGAGTTGCTCTTAACTTGAGTACAATGTCAATAACGTCTCATTTTGGACAAAGAGAGCAGACCTTTCAGATATATTTTGTAGGTGTTACACCAGTCCTGCTTTCATCACTTATTCAGACAAGTAGTATCACTAAGGCAGTTAGCAAAGCAGGCATGGCTTGATCTGAAGCCTAAATATACACACAGAAACACTGTAAGATAAACATACAGAAATGACCAAAATTAACTCTCCTCTGCCATGCATGCCATCTGTGGGAAATAACAGAAGTTTTTTGTGATATTGTCATTATAGCAGCAATGATGCCTTAAAAGACTCCACATCCACTCCTGCATGACAAATCTGTACCACAAGTCAACTATGATTAACCTAGTCATGATGTGCTTGATGAATATAGATTACAGCTAGACAGATGCCTTTAAAAGTAACTAATGAATACAAAAAACACATTATCAACAATAATCTACTACATGTTTAACAGAAAAGCACAAAACATTTCTCAGCTGCAAGCATTAGTGACTGCAAACAAAAACATAAAAAATTGCTAGTTGCCCTATGGATTCCTCTTCAGGTACGGTTGTACACGAGTAGCTGGGGATGAACTTTGCTAGCCCCTTAACACTTCAGATCTAAAATACAAACGTTAAAAACAGATTGTATCTATATATTTGGGTGTAAAATGATCTGAGACTTTCCACAATTATTGTTGTGTAAGTAACCTTCATAGTAATACTTCTACCTGTTTTCTGCATTGTGTGACAAAGCTGTGAGGTTTTGACCAAGACAGCCTCTCTGGCGCAAGGCAACACGCCAGAGAAGGTGATGTCTCTTCTCGGTTCGGTTTGACAAAACGCAGTGGGCCAAAGAGGACAAATCTAAGACAACACCTCCTCATGCCTGTCAATGAGCTACACTGAGTATGGCATTCTCCCTCCCTCTCTACCTCCTCCAAGAGCCTTCCCAGTCAAACATTAAACCTTAATAATTTTTCTTGGGTGATAAATAGATAGTCTATCAACCGCAACAGATTACACAGCAAATGGGAACAGAACAACTGCTGGATTTATCCAAGCTTTACCTGAACATCAGTAGTATATGAAGTGGCAAATCTCAGGTTCCTACTTCACACTGGCAACTAATGTATTAAAAAATTTATTTTTTTAAATGAAGATTTTCAGAAAAAAAGCAACAAAACCCCAAGTACATATTCCAAATGGCTGGGCCAATAGGATCCTACAGATAAGGTGACATCGGATCCTATGGATTTGTAAACAAACTACTCTCCTTGTGTGAAAAAGGTGTTCTACCCACGAGAGAGCAGGGAGAACTCATGGAGGAATGGCATGCACTGTAGCTTCATTTGACCTTTAAGCAGTAAGAACTTCGCTCCTCAGGTCAGAAAAAAAAAAGGAACAAAGAAACTTAGTGAAGGAAATTAGTTTGCTGTTTCTCAATTTTATGTTGTAATTCTATTTTGACATTTCAGGATGAAAAAAAGACATCACTGCTTCTGACTTGTTCTTGGTGTCCATGAAAAAAGTGCCTGAGGCACCACGCTTGCAGTGGATCCTTCTCTATGACAGTGACAGATACAGGTCAGTGTTGAGTTATACCTGCTTCGTCCTAAATAATTGTCCTATGCCTTCTTCTAGTAAAACATGCAAATAAAGCAGCAACTTCTGCTTTAATTACAGATGGATAATCCAACCTGGTCATAGAAGTAAATGCTATAGCTTAAAGAAAACATAGTTAAAATATTTCCAGCTATATTGCAACTATTCAGAGCTGGAATTTGGATCCCTTCAGCATTCCACAGATGTATATTACATTTAGGTCTAGAACTGGAGAGGCGGTTTGCTTTACTCTGTAAAATTGAGCTCCACCCAAGAATATTCTAACCCAAAGTGGAATAAATCACCCTCAGCTTAGTACAGTACTACAGTGCCACTCAGCGAAAAAAGAAGTTTCACGCTGACGACACAATGAACTAACATATCTTTTCTATTTGTTTTTTCTTACAATTTTATACAAGGATAAGGCTGCTCTGGGAAATTATTGGATTACATTAATAAAATCAGTCTCTTGTATGCTTTCTGTTTGGCAGTAACCCTTTTTAGGAAGAGAGTGTGTGTCAATCTGCTGTCATTCAAGGATTTTCTAGCTTCTCTTTATATTTAAAATAACTTAAAATGAAATCAGAATAAATTCTATTTCTATTATAAATTTTCTTCATGTTTGAATACTGCCAACAGTGCAATTTGAACTTATCTATCCTAATTTAAAGCCTGGTTCTGATCTCTTTCCACAGTTCCTTACTCCAGAAGCAGCTACAGTCAAACCAATAGGAATATATTTCAAGTTAGATCCCATTTGGTACATATAAGCCATAATTTTACCTTTAAATATTTATTAATTTCAGCAGATAATACAATCACAATATATTTTTAAGGCAATCTAACCATGATGCTGTGTGGATTTTTTGTGCTGTTTCTTTTGGGGCAGTCGGGTTTTTTGGTGGTGGGGTGTTTTTTTAGTTTGCTTAATTAAGAAGTTGATACCACTACTTCAGAAACACATTGTATTGCTCCGTTTGAACTACTTTTTCTCAGAGATGGTTTTTATAGCTACACCAACACATTTTTTTCTCTCTCTAGAAACAGCTTGGCATGTTTATATATATATATATATATAAAAAATACTCTTCTCAACAGAACCTGATAGTAATAATCTTCATACTTTCCAAAATGCATGAAAGTCATGCCACTGCACTGACTGGGGCAAGAATGTTACTTTTAAATGAAGGTCTGCTAAAAATAAACCAGACACTGATTTACAAAAGCTTATAACAACAGTGTAGCCCAATGAGACATTTTTGATGGCAATATATGCAGGAATAGCAGTTGAACTGCACGTACCCTGTGGCTAGAAGGAAATATCACAAGCTGCTCATGACAGATTTTTAATTAACATATTTTGCCTCCTCCAAAAACAGAGGATGGTGTAAGTCAAAGCACCTTCTCTGACTTAAAGGGAGTACTATCAATATGCTTCAGCTGAGGATCTGTCTCCCAGGCCTGCACGTTGCTCTCTGGGTTTAATAAAATCCTTGTATGTCTTAGCAAGCAGATTAATCACGCAGTCTGTCAAATTTGGCTTTCATGGAGGCCTGGTTTCCTTAATGCACAATGGGTATACATGAATGGTTCCATTTATACACTAATGAACCACATAAATGTGGGGCTATACAGGTCCAAGATGAACAGACCTACCAATGTAAAATGGGGCCTGACATCCTAAAATATATTTATTTCACTAGAACAAAGTCAATACCCAGTGGCTAAGAATTAAGGTTTTAAATCTGGACAAAGAAGCACACATAAAGCAGCACAGGCTCACATTTGGACAACAGTTTACCCGCTTTCTTATGCACATCCCTGTCCCTTTCAGAGAGTACATTCCCCAGGAAGAACATTTACAAGCTCTGTAAAACCAGCATCCCACAAGAAGAATCCTCAAAGTCCGTGCATGAAGCAGTTCACTTGTAATGAAAGCCTGCAGACCTACCCGCAGCATTCATCACACGCCTTGATACTTCTGCTTCCTGAAGTATGGTCAAGCATCATTTACATGGAGAAGGAGAGAACTCCTCCTTCTCCATCATCAGATCTTTTTCGACCCTCACTCTGTATGTCTGACACAGAAATTCTGACTCAGAGAAGGCTGTAGCCAGGCTGCCGGGATAAGCAGAGTTGTTATTTCGAAGCCCTTGTATCAGGCAGACCAGAAGGTAATTGCAAAGAAACAGGCTATTTTGGTAGTGATCAAACTTGCAGCGTTTCAGAGAATCTGGAATCTTTAATACACGGTTTCTGTTTCAGGGAAAGATTGAGAGTGTTGCAACAAAGGCGTTCTGTATTAAGTCTTGCAGGTCCATCGTGCTCTCGCATCATTCTTCATAGTCTTCCCTTCAGCAAAGAAGGATGGTGTAAACTGTAAAGGCATTGCAGACTGTACAAATGTGACCTGGTCTAGACTACAGCTTTGCTAACATAAAGTGTAATGGGTGCTTGCTAATGGCGCCATATCAGCAAAAGAAAAGAGGGGATTCATTTAATGTAGCACCTAGGGATGTACTATACTTGGAGCAGCTTCATCCACACCTTTGGACTCTGACAACACAGGTATGCTCTCATTTTTGTAGCATTTCAGCTGTAGTCATCTGCTAGTGTAGATGAAGGTAATCCTATGAGAATTAGACCTGTGACACTACAGACCCATGCTGGGAGGTTTTGTTTGTTTATTTGTTTTTAAACTGTGGACATTTGCATACAACTACTAGGTTATTAGTGTTGACCACTGGTCCCATAAGGACCCACAAATACAATCTTCCAGAAGAAAACAACTGAGAAGAACAAACTAAGCAAAGGATTTCAAACACAATCTGTTAATCTCCCACACCTCAGGCAAATTAACTACCGTCTTCACCTTTGTTTTTTCTGTCTCCTACTAGAGGGGGTTAAAAATAGATGACTAAAATACTTAGCTTCTTATTAAGCAGTAGAATTCAGTTTAACATGTCCTGCATGGTTGTAACATTAGCACGTCTAATGAGATGGGCACAACATGAAACTCTAATGACACAGTATAAAACGGATCTGGAGACAGGTACATAAACATCCATGGCTAATGAGGCTATGTTGATGATAGCATTTCTGTTCAGAGCATGAGGGAAGTTTTCTTCTACACTCATCATATTTAACTTTATGTTGTGGAGCAATCTGTGAATACATGAACTAGATTTAACTGAAGACGTGCTCCAGATGTGCACTTAAAGTGCTCCGATCGGAAGTGAGCAGTCCATGGGACCAAACCGAACATGGTCCGAATTAAATCCCTGATAGCTGGCTAGGGAATTGAACTGTCTAAGAGACAGGCAAAACCCCACCATTCTCACTAATTTTCAGCTACACTAATAATATTCAGCTAGTAACTTCTGCCTCTATCCTTATTTATCAAATTCCTTATATCTACTATATCTTTCTGACACTTTTAGCACCAGCTGGTGCCTAACTTCTCCAGCTTTCTGTACACCGTCGCTGCTCTGACACCCATTAAAAAAATTCACCTCCGGATCTCAGTGTTACCTGTTCCAAACCAAAGGCACACAGTGAAGGAGTAAGAGCAAGGAGACTTCTAGGAAGTCAGAGCTCAGCTCTAACACTGGCACCACAAGCACTTCTCATCGCTGCAGGGTGACAGGAGATGAACACAACAGCGCCAGGTCAGTACATTACATCAGCTGGGATCTATATTCATATAGAAAGTCAACACAAACACAGAAAGACTTGAACTAAAATAAATGCAGTACTTGCCCCAGTAACCAGCATCTGAGATAGCAACAACATCCTGAGCACATCTGCACAGCAGAGTTTGGCATTTACAGTATGCGATTCCACGTTTGCACAGAAAGTAGCTAGAGCAGTTGGAGGGCAGTCCTCAAGATCTAAGACATCTGGTTGCATCTTCCAGAGGTTACTATAAAGAGGAACCAAAATTCTGACAAACTATTATTGCTGCTGGAATAATTCACACCCTGAGACATGCAGCTCTCTTGCTTCCCTGAATATATGCACAGAAAAACTAGCAATCCTACCAAATGATTCTTCAGAAAATAATTACCACACTTGCCAGGAACTTGCCTGAAATCCAAGTTGTCAGTAGTTGTCCTTAAGGAAGTGGCTTAGACAGACAAGGCATTTCTGAACTAATTTAAAGGCATGAAGACTTGTAAATGGCCTCTTAAAACACTTCCCATGACTTTTTTTTTTTTATTAATTTTAAAAGATTTCATAAATAGCTAAAAGAAATAGATGGGGGGAAAAATAAAAAAAATCCATTCCTGTAACTACTGCTTTTGCCTTTCCTCTTTTCATAGTGTTACCCTATCAAAACTTTCCATTCCAGCTTTTTCTAATTTAGACCTTAAACTTGCAACAAGCTTCCCTTGGAGTCAGTCCTGTGGAAGACTGTGTGGCTGTACACACATAAAACAGATTGTGCAAGAGGACCTTGTAGTGAGACAGTGACCTGTTTTGTGTGTGTACCATGCCCAGTGCAACCGGGTCCCAGCACTGCTCCTATCCTCGACACAGGAGCAATACAAAGAACAGACGAAGTGTAACTCAACGAGGTGAGGGTGAAGCAGTGCTGTTTCATGGGCGGTGGCAGCAACACAGAGGTAAGACTGACAACGGAGAGAAGAGAGAACTGGGATTACCTGCTGTGCCTGCTGCAGCAGCTCCATTCGCTCGTGCAAGATCTGGCTGTCAAACTCTCGGCTCTGCCTCAGGATCTGCCGCCGCACCTTCTCCACTGCAGCTCGCAAATCCTCCCTCTGGGCTTCAGTCAGCGACTCGCTTGCCCACCTTCCTGGATCCTGCTGCAGGGCATTATACAGCGTGGCTTCCAGCTCCTGGATTTTCTAATGCAACCCAAACCACACACAGACAGGCAGCCATTTGAATCCAGCAAGCAAACGACCCACCAACAGCTAGAGGAGAAGGCTAGCAAGCGAGGGCTTAGGCAGGAGGGAAGGACGGACACAGACAGGTAGACAGAAAGCAGCAGTCGTGAGCAGTGAGGAGCATTCCACACAGAGTGCACGTAGCCTCCCAGCACTGATTTACACCCAGGCAGTTCTTCCCATTCTAGTAAGTGATTTCTTCTGTTTAAGAAAGACTCAGATAATAGGTCTGTGCTCAATATGTAACAAAACCTTAACCTCTGACGCTGAGAGTTACAAAATTAATGCAAACTAACAGATTCCCTTCAACGGCAGCTGAACTGTTAAGCCATCCTATAAAATAGAAAGCCCACAGGGAGAACTGTGAACGTCAGAAATCTTACTGTCTCCCTCCAGCGCTACTGTCCTGCCATCCATTGCTCAAAGTCCGCGTCCCTGGCTTAGTTCCAAGTTGCCATAAGCAATGAAGAGAGGAATGCTTGTATACTTGCATACGCTAATCCCTCATCAGGCTCTTGCCATTTGCCAGTTTCCTAACCACATTCTCATGCACTGACCAAAACTGCAGTACTTTGCAACGTAGAGAGCACAGGAGAACTTTACATTCCTACGGATAACTGTATTCCCAAGAGTAAAGAAAGAAAGGAATCATGGCAGTGTTTCCCTGATGACTGGGGTTAGTATGATCCTATTAAGAATCAGTATCCAGACTGACAATACGTGGATCAAGAGCATCTAACCACATTGCTTTAGCCCTCATAACACCTTTGTGAGACAGGTAATTCTATCCATGTTAGTGGTGCATAAACAGCTGCACAGAGAGGTTAAATGGCTTGCCCAAGGTCACAGTGCTAGAAGATAGAGCCTGCTTGCTTTTATCTCTGTTATCTGTTCTGAGCACTAGACCTTGCTTATTTTCTGAAAACACTTTCCCCATAAGAAATATTTATAATTTATAAATAATTCTTAAGGCCATTATACTTTAATTCCCTGAAGTTTCACTGTTAAAAAAGTTGGGTGTGCAGTTTTACCAATTTCTAGATAATTCCTGATTGTTGCTTAGCCTGAGAGAAGGCAAGGTTGCAGCTTCACTTTTGAAAACTAGGAAAGGTAAGGTTGCATAGGACAGCACAGGAAGGAATCGTACATGAAGAACAGGCATTCCCAACTTGGGATAGGTTAGCAGCAGTAATATGTACAAATGTTTAGGGAAAAGCAATATTGGAAAAGGTCTAAAGTAATTTCTGGTGTATTTTACCAGTCATGGTTTTGTGCACACATAAACCAGTTCTTTCCATTCCAGATGTACTAACAAGATGTTCACATATTTTAGAATAAAAAATGCAATGCAAAAACATTACACTTCTAAATACTATAATCGATTTCCTAAGTCTCAGTTTAAGTAATATTTCATTTCCTAGTCTGGCAGAAAAATAAATCCATTTTAAACGAACTCTATTTATAATTAAAAGGAAAAAAACTCCTGTATTTTATCAAATCTGTTCAAACATGAAAACTTCATAACTGTTCTTTTCCTACCATGTATGCCTGGTCCAGAGCTTGTTTCCTGTAGTCGAGTTCTTCCTCTAAATAACCCTTCTGTTTACTGAACAGGTCCTGAGCAATAATGAAAACAAGGAAGTGTTTGTTCTTTATCCTAATTCATGAAGAATCATAAATTCCATCATTTTTATGTACTCTTCCCACTTGAAAACAAAGAAAACCTATAGCCAACAACCACATTTATCCTAAGGATATTTGGAATACCAAATTTACAACATTAGCACTTAAAATACGTGTATCATATTAATGAGGTGTAGCTATAAAGCACAGACCTCTGCAGCAGTGTACAACCTGCCTTGATCTGACAGAAGTGCAAGCGAAGCCTGGAAGGTGAATGGGAATGCGCATGCATGTTCTCCAACAGTTGTTACTTGTGCACAGAGCGGGCCAAGGGAGGAAAGAGAGAAACACAAACGAGGGCACTTTATGGCTTCTCTGAAAATATCCAGTGTGCACCCTTAAGGGAATCATGGGGAAATCGTAATCTGTGTTGCCTCGCCTGTTCTCCTAGGCAGGAAGCCACGCAGGGCCCTAGCTGGGTTCTGCAGCAACATTCCCTGCTGCATTGGTGAAGCTGAAGTAAAAGCTCAGCTCTCAACTTGTAAAGGTGGGAAGCCAATTTGAAATGGGCAAAATGATGTCCAGAGAGGTTAAGTAACTTTAGCTGAAGAAGCTTTCAACGTACCTAGGATTTACAGGGATTTATTTGCTTTTGTTTTTAAAGTCAAACTCATCAACTTTCACAGTTATATACATACATATGTACATATATATATGTAACACAGGCTATGATTTTAGTGGAACTCAGTATCCAAAATGATGACGCTGTAAGAAAGCTGTGGACATGGGAATCATTGTCTGAATAGGCAAGCGAGATCTGACTGGCGACAGCGCTCTTGCAAAACATGTCTTCAGGGTGTTAGGGATGATAGTAAGCAGAACATAAAATAGTTACTTGATTTTACTAGCTTTTCTTTCAAGGCAGGTTTTCATGCTCAAAAAAATCATAGTAGTCCAGAAACCAGAGAAGACCTTTGATTGAATTTAATACACTGAATAGAAAAAAGAATGATGGAAAAGACTCATGCATTTCCCAATATATAGAATAAATGTCAAATTAAATACATAGGTTTCTTAAGATGACTGATTGTAGCTTTTATTAACAGTATAAAAAAATCAAATTATGTTGGTCTGGTTAGTTTTATTGGATATGAGATTGCCCCAAAGTCACTTTTGTGGCCAAATTTTGCCTTCAGATATAAATGTGGACTTCCAACAGTTTTTCTGTCAGCTGTCAGTGTAGCACTGGCATAGAATTTGCCTCAGCATGAACCATGACGATGAATTCTTACTCCAAACATCTGGTTTGAAACAAATCCATCCTGATCAGCAAATTAATGCTGGGGGGGGGCTCAGCGCATAAAATGACTATAGATGACCTCACACTTAGGAACAACACATAATTGGTGACATCAGTGACATACAAGACCAATGTTTGAGGACTCGGAGGACTAAGTTGCTATTTGTTCTCTGTTTAATAATTACAATGTCTATTAATCTGTTTTTTGTAAACTTCGAGTCTTTTTAATTACCTATTAATTAATATTAAAAGTAGAAACAAAGTTTAAGTGTAACTTCAGTCTTGGGGCTGGAATTCAGGTACACACAGATGGGCATCTATTGCTACTACAGCCCTTTTAGGTATGCTACTACAGATGCTGGTCCAGAAGGGCAGGGGTCTCCAACAGGTCCTGTAGAACATATTTCTCAGCCCCTTGTGGACATCTCCACAACTCTGAAGAATGTAATATGGCATTAGATACCATGTTTATGCAACTGAATACTACATTTACTACCCAGCTGGCATTATTTTCTTCTGTGGATTACAGCAGCAGCTAAATGACTGTTGTGCAAGATGGAGTACCACAGTGCACTGTGTAATGCATAGTTAAGGACAGGCCTGGTCCTAACGTGCTTACAAGTGTCTGACACCAGAGAAGTAGACTGACTTGCCCAAGACTATACAGAGGGTCAGAGCTACCGATAGATCCCAGAATAGCAATGCAGCTGCCCTGATCATGTCATTTCTGCGAAAGCTATTGTAAAAGCTGGTGGCAAAAGCAAGAGGAAAGGAAACAAGAATAGGAACTCAAACTCTTATATGGGTTGCAAGGACAACTAAACCAGTCATCAGCTCTTCTGAAAGAATCATGCTAGCATATAATATCTAAACTCAGAACACAATTGAGTCATTGGCAATGCAGACTCTCACTTTGCTATGTTAAACAAATAGACACAGGTCTATTCAGAGTAAAACTTGAAAACATCACAGACAATAAGTGGGAAGATAAGAAACCAAGTTAGAAAGAAACTATAATTTTCCTGTTCCTTTTAGCAAAGAGTCTAGTATTTGTGAGCACTTTACCTCTCCAAAACCTTTGCATTTTTCCATTGTGAGTTAAAAATAAATAAACACTAAATGTGGAAATGATCACATCTATGTTAAAGTACCACCACTATGACAGGCTACACTCAACAGACACAGTCTGAGCACTTCTTTTTCTGACTGTGGCCCAAATACACACTTCTTCAGTGGCCCTGGGCAAATCACTTAACCTCCTTGTCTCAGTTTCCCATTCTTTAAGATGAACGTAATGCTGATTATTTATCTACCCATAAAAGGTGTGGCAAGGATTAATCAGTGTTTGTAAAGCCATTTGAAGATGAGAAGCACAACATGCATGGTAAGCCAATAAAACCAAACACTCATTCCAAAACTCTTTGTTCAACACATATGGAAAAATCAGGTCAGTATAGCACTGGGTTTGTTATGCAAGACAGAACTGCTTTTGAGAAAACGTTCTGTCTTTAAGCATGAAGACCTTGGGGCAAGAAAGGTCACCTGGGTTAAGAGGTCTTTACAACATGTCCAGAAGGTGAATACCAGAGAGAAAAGGAATGTCCTTGACAATTCTATTCACATGACCCCAAGATTTAAAAGATGATGCTGTTGCCGGACATTAATACACAGAGAAAGCACAAAGAGAATTTCACACTGTTTGATTAATACGCTCTGTAAAGTTATGCCTTCATGTCCTAATTTGTACGTATTTTTGCTGTTCTTGTTCTATATAGCTTTGACAGTTCCCTCCCACCCCAAAGAATACAATCAATAAATTGTTCTCGAAACCTCTTGCCCATTTTACCACGAGGCAATCTCTGTTAAGCAGAGAAAAGCAGAAAATCAACCTGATCTGAAGTTTATACGCGTTCCCTTGAGATGAGCTTTTTCATATTTTTAGTTATTGTTCCTTACCTTTTCATTCTCCAGGTCTAACATCTTCTGTGTCAGTGCAGCTTCTGTCCCCTCTATCTGTTTTAACCACTACAGGAAAATGGCAATGTGAAGACAAAAAAATAAAAAATGAAAAAAAACCCAAGCTTTTGAAAAATTTGCACCAAACATTTTGCAAGTTTGTTGCCAACACTCCCAGGAATATGTTTCCCCCTTACTAGCTATTCACTTTGAAGTTACACATGAAAAAACAGGTTGTGAAACCACAGGCAGAATGGAGGACTGTGGAAACACACCAAAGACTAACAAATGGTGGTTGTTTTGCTACAATAAATGAAAGGGTTTTCCCCCCTGTAAAGTTCAAGATACAAAATAAATTGGGTGAAGGATGCAAAATTAACCTGATTGTTTCTGACTTGATATACCAAATGCTTCTTGGCCTGATTTGTAAAACTGTCATATGATTTCAGGGCACCAGTCCTGCATTTTTCCAGATGGCAATTTAAACAAAAGACAAGGTGGCAAATTTGATCCTTCATTTTATACAGTTTGCTGCACCTTTCGTGGGAAAAGACTCACTTCTAAAGCATTGGTAATGTAGAGGGAACAATAAAATGAACAGACAGATGGAAGTTCACATGGTTGCTACCATGAATCCCTTACCATTCTGGTGATAAACAAAACAATGAGAATGAATAAGAAAGGCCATTGCATTCTAAAGGTAAAATGACATATTGTAATAGCTAAATGCTTGGATAGAAGGTTCTTAATTACCAACCATCTCCAGGATTATATTAATATTCAGCATTTAAGTTTATTGGAATGGATGGGAATGCTCAGTTCTGAATTATTTTATTTCATTTTGTTATTGCTCTACAATAAGGATCAATGACTAGCTTACAGAGAGTACAGTTTAAAACAATTCTTTCTGTAGTGCCAGCTCCCATTAAGACCAGCTGTAGCTTTGCCACTGATAATTACCACTTTCCTCAAATACTTTCCTTACTAATACTAGATTACTCCTATTTACATTAATTCTTTTGGTAAACATTACACATCAACTTTTTAAATTGAGGGCTTTAGTGAATTCATTGGGGCTCAGACTCAAAGGAATTAATGACACACCCATTTTTTTTCCCAAAAGATTTAGATAGGAAATCTGACATAAGCTTACAAATAAGCCAAATTTGAAATCATTACTTCATCCTTTTGGACCTTTCACTATTTAAAAGACTGGTGCATAAAAATGGAAATTTGTTTATCTACTTAGTAGGCTTAGCTTTGTACAGAGCTGAAAAAGTGAACAGGAACACCTTATTCCCCAGTGATCCTATTTTCATCATCTTTGTTTTCTTCTTTTTGAAGGTGACAGACTGAAGATATTCCTAAGGAAAGCCTCACTGCTGATAAAGGATTTGGCAAGACAGTGAGCATTCTGAACCTTTGAAATCAGTAGAAATGGGAAGTCCTCTGCATCTCTCACAGCTACCCTCAGTATTTGCAAATGAAGAGTTATTTGCAAAAATTAGAGGTCTAATTTTTTTGAAGGTATGAATGATATGCCAAACCAAATGTTTGTTCTGAGCTCCCTGTGCCTGTAAACCTTTCTGGAACCAAGGGGCGCAGAGGAGAGAAGCATGTATTTAGGACTTGAAATCAGTCATAGCATTCCAAATAAGCTTCTGGAATTGTGCCAGCAGACCCCAGAAACTTTCCTTGCCTGGCAGCTTGATTTCTAAATGCTCACTTCTAGTGGCTGAATATAATAGATTTGATCTAAATAAACCATGAGTGTGATTAATTAGCACATATGAATATAACTAGCACAACATCTATGTCTGTAGTACCATTTGCCTACCAAAAGATCCCATTAAGAGACGATTATCTATGATAGCTTCTCGTAATTAAGAAACTATAGGAATGTACATGGGAAGCTGTCTGGCCCTTATTTAGAGGGACATCTGAGATGGTTGCATTACACTGGAGAAGGCAGTGGATTTGCTTTAAATTTCCTGTAATCTAAATTCAGTATATGCACCCAATATGTTAAAACAATCATCTGGTCTTAGCAGATTTTTGTCTGATTTTGCCTGTGTTGTAAAACACAGTATTATGAAATGTGGTATCGTGTTTGTTTTGTTAAGGACAGCAGAATACTATTCTCTGTTATTCTTTGTCTTTGTAAGCTTTGGACATGGATAGTGCCTTCTGTTATGGAGAAAATCAGAGTCACTTGATTAACTTGTACTTCATATGTGCACCATAAAAAAGAGGAAAAGATTTCATGCTTCTCAGAGTACCCTCTTGATTCAATTATCTATCAGCTTGTACTTATTAGGCTACTGTGAAGCACTTCATTAAAATGACATAAAATGGATAGGGTCCATAGATAACATCAACTATTTTTATCTCATTCTTTAAATGCAGTCTATTTTCCTATAGAAGATAAACCTATAATCTCCATCTTTCTGATGGATTGTTCAGTTTCTTTAATAACCAGATTATATGATAAGACTACAAAAAAAAAAAAAATCCATAAAGGCAAACTAGGAACTGGCAGAAATTTTGTCAAAAAAAAAAAAAAGTGAGTTGAAATTATAGACCAAATTTAGTATAAATAAATAAATAAAGTCTCCATTGTAATTGCATGTTTCTATTCATTTAAGGAATTATTTCAGTTGACAAAGCTTCCAATCCCTTATTGCTGTGTTCTGTTGCTAATCAAAATAATTTACAGATAACGAAGTGTATTTCTATTCTGCACCAGTCTGACACATATTAAACAAGCTCACTAATTCCAATGGCATTTTTTGCACAAGCACTAATTTACTTCAGCAATAATAACCCAGTCCAGTCCCTAAAGTCTGGCCAGTTTTGCTCTCTATCTTAGCCTTGCATACTGGGGTTCTTCCACTTTCCTTATTGAACGTAGAAGGCTATTATCATCATTTCCTTTTTTTTATGCTATTATGCCATGAAAAGCATCGGGGTTATAGTCCTTTTCCTCATTTTATTTTGCATATAGCAATTACTCAATTAAATCAATTATTATTATTTTGTTTAGATTATCTACATTGAGAGATTTTGATAAGTCAATTATCAAAATTATACCAATTGAAACAATTATTACAAAATGCTCATATTTTAATTTTAAAGTTCTGATTTGGAATTTCAAAAATGCATCTAGGAAAGTTTAGTAGAAGCCTATGAAATTGATGGACAAAGCTTCTCCAGAGAAAAAGGCAAGTCTTTCCCAGTTCTAAATGTCAACATTCTTCATATACAGATTTTATTCTCTCTGTAACTGGAAGAATAAGGAACTAGTCATGTAGAACTGAGTGACCTGACTGATTATCTATCTTGTACAAACTACTTTTTTGCTATCTATGTCCAGTAATTTATGGAGGAAAGGACCACAGGCCACTCAGAGCTTATTCACTCATAAACAAACGGGCCCAAAATGGAGTATGGCGGTACGACTTACAGAGTACTTCACAGCACCCTGTTCCCAGAGAGCTGAGGACATTGGCACTACTGAGAATGAAGACTCTTTTGTTAAGTAGCTTTTTACTACTTTATTCCAAAGTAATATCTACAAAAAATTTGTTTTATTTTTAAATTTGGCTTATTTTGCAAGTTTGATTTTACGTCAAGACATCACAATCCCAATAAATTCATATAAGGATGATCACATGCTCCAATCCAGATGATTTTAACAGAAAAGCCATGCTTCCCTAGCAAAGTTATGTGATATCTTAGAAAACATTGTCAGTCTTTAGTCGGAGAAAAATCTTTGCTCAGTTCTACCTTTTCACAGAGGGAAAGCACAGTCCCAGCTTGGATTATTGCAACCTGTTCTTCATTTCTCAAATTCTAAAACACAGAAAGATGCACTTCAAATTGGAGTGGAAATCCATCCTTCAACACAAGCAATAAATTTTGACTGTACTTTAAAGAATAAATCTGCTATAATATTTAGCGTTTTATAAACATGCCCAGAAAGGATCCCATGCTTGAAAGTATTAAAAGCTAAACCAAGGGCACTTAGTCTCCACTCTGTTTCAGTACATTATTCCCACAACATTTTCACAACAGTTCATTATTCAACAAATATTAAGTGGTTTCTGTCAGGGATTTTGAATGTTTTTTTTTTTCCCTAGCCAGAAAAATGTCAGTTCACTGGATTATAGCCCTGCGGCAAGCGAATCTCCCCCTCGTGCACTTCAGAGTTAGACTTTGCATTAATAAAAACAATGCAAAGAGGAAGCAAGTACCATAGGAACCTCCACAGAACTTTCAACACAAAAAGTAAATGTAGAGCTTAAAGCTAGAATTATAAAGACCTTGGACTGTCAAAGCTACTTTTAAAGTGGACTCAGCTCCACGGATATTTGTGCTCAAACCTCATGACCAAGATTTTATACTATATTTGGCAACCCAGGGGAAGAAAGGGAACCAGTTATCCTTGCCCTTTCTCCTAGCAACTCCACTCCTGGCAGAGGCATCCTTCACAGCAGCAGGTGCTACTATTACTGCTCAAGCAAGAAAATTCAGGAATAACTTGGTCTGGCTTTGACTTCATTATTTTTCTCACCTAGCCTGTTTTATATCTTTTCCCTCTGCCCACTGCAGTGCCTTTTTTTCCATACCATTCAGCTAAGACAAATCCTATCTTGAGAAAATACACTTTTAACTAGCATCAGTTTAACTGAAAGATTTTCTTCTAAGTTTGTAAAAGTGCTATCTAACCATTCACATTGTTCATACAGATATAGGCATATAAAAATCACTCTGTTCATTTTCTTCAATGTTATTTTCTGCTATGGGAAAAAAATGTTTTAAAATAACCATAAAACTAGAGGTATATTTGAATTAAAAATTTTTTACCCCATTATCTCCAAGAATATCTAGCTTCTTCATAAGTTCAGATATATTCACGTCCTGAAAAAGATGTTCAACACTTATTTTTTATGTAGTAGGTGAGAAACAGTTTTTATACCCTACATTTTATGTACCCTTTATTCACTTCTGCAGGCAAAAAAACTTGAAATGTAAATAAGTGAAACATTAGTTTTGCATCACAATTACAAAAGTGTTATTGATACTTTCATAGTCAAAACCAAATGTCACTAGATTATAGCAAGCAATCTGGACGTCTGTATCTGAGGGCAGAATGTTTCTCTGCGATTCACATTTACCATCCTGCTGATGTATGCAGACGAAAGATCAAAACTGATAAACAGGCTTAAAGGACTGGTTTTTTCTGTTTGTTTGGAGTGGAGCATCAAGCACGTCAAGCTACAGAAGTTAAAACGACAGAGAGCGCAAACAAAATATTTGCGAAGAAGGTTTGTAGGGTGGTTTGGTTTTTATTTTCTTAAACTAAAGAGGGGAGTTTCAAATCAGCCTTGCAGTGGAAGGAGGGAATATGCACGGTGGGCTGAACACGCTCCTCCAAATGCTATCACCTCACAGCCTTTGGGAGCAGAAAGCCACATTTCTCTGCCAGACAGCCCCTAGACCCACAAAAAGCAGCGAACAGCCCATCCTTATTAAGGCCCAGCCACCGAATTCAAGAAAAACACTCCTCTGATACAAAAAAGAGAGGAATAAATTCACACAATGTCTGTATTTTACACAGTGCCAGGGACCATTCCTAGGCCCCAGAAATCTATTTTCTACTTTTAAAAGTTGTTGGAAAGGCTCATGGAACTGTTTAACCTGCTCTAATCACATTCTCCTGAACTATTCCAAGTATGGTCCACAAGTTAACGTGGACCAGGGATCATTCCCATCGACAGCTTGTACACAGCCATGCTATCTGAAGCCAGGAAGGCTTGAGAGCATGGGCGAAGACCCGTTCCTGTTAGTCCAAAATGCTTAATAAGCATGCATAAAGCAAGACAGCCTGGTTAAATGCTGGCACCCTGAACTTCTACTCATGCTCAGCACTCCTGAAGAGGAGGCCAACATTTCACAGGGCTGTGTCTTGGCTTACCAGTTTCATTACTTACAGTACATAATGCGCTGGTTTGCATCCAAGTGTTGTACAACTCTGATGTGGGTAGTCAGGATGATCAATCTTTAAAATTTTTTAAAGCTAAATTAGCTAGGCTTGCAGATTACATAACTACACTAGAATATATTTGCTCATGATTCTGTACCTAACAGACTCCAGTGAGGAAGGCTTAAGCAGAAATGAAAGATATCCTGACCATCAGACACAGATGTGGGAGAGAATCTACAAATTAGTCCCTCCTGGCTCCAAAAATGGAATAATGTGTTGTGTTCAAGCCGCTCTATCCTGAGAAGTCTCCTCCCTCTCTTCTCTCTCTCCCCAAACACTTCAGCAGTGTCTCCAAATGTTACATTAGCTATTAAACAGTGCACATCAATAATTTTAGAATGGTGCAGAGCTTAATACACACTTGTGTTTGGATCAATGTTAAAACCAAAACTACTGATTATGATCAGCACTGACAATGTTGAATGGAAACTTCTTTAGCTGATCAGTTACACTAGTGAAGAACGGAATTCAGTAAGACAGGCAAGTTCTTGCACCTATTGAGCCAGAAATACTCGTTCTAATCCATTTATTTCCACGATGAAGAATATAGGAGGATTTAGAAATCAGATTTCATGTCATTCTAGAATCTAATTCACTACAGATGGCTAACAAATTCAAAAGACACTGAAAACATATAAAAAGACACTGAAAACTTTTAAAAAGTCAACAATTTCAATATGCCCATATTAGGTGACTGCCCCTGCTTCCAAGTAAGTGAACTGAAACTGAAACCTAAACCACCTCTGTTTAGGAATGCAACAGAAGACAATGTAAAAAATATTAATTCTAGATCCTCTACAGCCAACATGCAAACTGGAATAACAGACAACCTAAAAAGCAGGTCTGGCATCCCATGGAGGCTCTATTCACAAGGTAATATGCTAACTGAGGACTCTTGGTGTGGTTTGCGAAATGAATACCCAACCAAATCTGTATGCAAGAATCAGGTTTTAACTTTTTTCTGTTAGACTACTTAGCTCCCTAACAATATGCAGCCTACAGTTTCAGTTTATTTCTACTACAGATAGTGTTGTGCTTATTAAGGCATATTACAGAAACAAGCCTTCTACAAGAAGACTTGTAAACACACTTGTAAACACAATTACAAATACAAGCACAAATTACTGATGAGTGCCACGGAGATAACACACTTTAGTTACTCATAGAAAACTTACCCTGGCTTGTTGTGCAACATTACCAACAAAGCAAGTCTGAATTCAGGCTTAAGTGAACCAGCATGCAAATCAATTTGCACAGCTAGCCTATTCAAGGGAGAACAGAAATGAAAAGAGTAATTCTTGCTTCCTCATAGCAGAAGCTAACCAAGCGAGATCCTGATCTTTATCTTGTGCTTGACCAAAAATGATGATAGAGTCTCACCTATTTGAATGAGTTTTGGATCAGGCACCTCACGCTTCAAGGCCCTGGCCTAGGCAAATAACTCAAGCATACTAATTCAACAAAAAAATGCATAGGTGCTTCACTAAATTGGGTATAAAACAATAGATGAATGTCATATTTCTGACCTTAGATGAGAACGTTTAAAACCAAGAACAAAGTACTGTAGCAAGCCTGACAATGAATCACATCATCATCCATATTCTTCCCTGCAATGTTTTTACAGCAGTACCCTAGTCTAAATGTAAATTATCTTGAATGATCAGCCTTCATTTTAATTGATAAACTCCTGACAAACTACCAGATCATATTCTTATGAAACTCTTTCCCCAGTTAAAAATATCTTTTCTTACTGTATTTACTTTTTCAGATTTTGTTCCCTACAGCAAGATGGCAAGCCATTTGTTTGGATATCGGGTTGGTCATTCCGAAAAAGTTCCTGGCAATCCAATGGTTACTAATGCTCTGCATATACCTTTATTCCTTCCTGTTGACAGAACAGTTGAAGTGCACTTCCATTGTTTTCAGGGAAGGTGGTTATATGAAGATTAAATGCCGGCGACCTTCGTTCTCTCTCCTGAGGAAAGATTTTGTTTAAAAACAACACGTGTGATTATATGCAAACATTTATTTCCCATCTTTATAAAACATACTTGTACATTAAAAAGGCAGATTCCTATTCACATTCCAAATATACGGTATTTCCTCCTACTTTCACCATATTTGAAGGATTCTGGCTTTAGCTACACACAAAAATAGCATTAGCTTCCAACTGATTCCATGCACACACAGTTTCTGCAAAGTTAACCAACACTCCTCAGATGCAGGAACCCTTTCACACTGGCCAAATAGCTGATCGGAGCCCCCAGAAACTGCAGTTTTTTATGTTGGTATTAATCTTGTTTAACTACTGCTTTATTTCATGGAACAAAGAACAATTTAGGAAGAAAAAGCTGAAGAAAAATATTTAAACTCCATCATGAAATAGTATTATCATTGAAGATATTCTCAATAAAATTAAAGCAGTATATCTGCTCCCTGTTTATTCTACTGTTAACCTTTCTATTAGAGCATATAAAATCCCCAGTCCTATTCACTGCACAACCCAGGATGTCAGCATATGTTGAAAGGCAGCACTACTCTACACTTATGATGTTTTTTGTGCCAAAACTAAAAATTATAAATTCCCATTTATATAAAACTATAGTATTTCTAAAACTTATACAGCCCATCTACTGGACTTTCATGCTTTTCTTCAGAATACTGAGCTATTATTTCTTCAGAAGGCACACATACGGTAAAACAATCAACAAGCAATTTGACATAAATTAAATTTTAATGTGCTTGTGAAAATGACTGGATTGAAGGCTCTGGGCAACCAAGGCATTGGTTCTTAGTCTGCATTCTCTATGGCCATGGGAACAAGAGTAAGGAAAATCAGATTTCCTCTCCATATTACAAGAGGAGGCACTGGCAACAAGGGCTTCAGTTTCTGACAGTATAATGAAAGACAGAGCTAGTGCAAATATTTTAGTTCCTATGACCATCCATGCATTGCCCAGTTTCCTACATCACAAAATGAGGTGCTTTAATTGCTATGGCAAGAAGACTGCATCCATTCACTTAAGCAAATTACAAAGTATGGCAACTTTTGTTCATTAACTAGCTTAAACCTAATTTGAAACTACAACATAGAGGGAAAAATCTCTGTACTCTATATGTTTTTCCCCCTCCTAGACTCTTTTTTGAATAATTTTTCCATTAACAGTCTAATTTTTGAAATGGGCTTAAATGACCTAGCTGTTGTAATCCAAAACTAGAAGCTTAATTCTTGTCGAAATTCAGTTACCATTACAGATTATTTAAAAAAATATTTTATTGCATTAAACTCACTCAGATTTGCTTGCATTAGATAGACAGATGGTTGTGTTTTCTACCCTAGCCTAATTTTCATCCAAAATAATATAATTGCTCTCAAAAAAATACTGTCATGATTACCAGAGGCATTCATGATCTTACTACAGCATTTACATTGTCAGTCACATTTGTGTCTACATGCTTGCCTTCTAATGGAAAAAAAAAATCTTTTCTTGAAATACTTCCATTGTTATTCTGTGAAACAGGTCCTTAAAGATTTGGCACATGACGAAACTCAACACATCACACTGAGCTATTTTTCAAGTAATTCTTCCACGTGAAAAAGACATTCGTGAAGGATTTAGTGAAGCACTTTTTCTCTTTCCCTAAGAATTTTTTTTGGATTGTTTGACTTCTAAGAAAAATTACAATTTAGGAAGCAGTTTCTAGTGTAACTGCTGATTCAAATGCTAAATTGTTCAGAATTTTACTTTACAGTTGCTTAATAAAATATAAAGATACATATATTAGACAGCATTTTTATTTTCCTGAACATCTACTGAAATTCTAATTCAGAATTTTGAATATAATGGGCTATGGCATCAAAATATATGGTTGACAAAGTAACAGATTATAAAAAAAGATTAAGAAATGTGAAAGACAAAAAGCAGAACATCACATATGAGGAAAACATGACGTTTTCATCTTTATCAGAGAAGTTACACATGCCGAGATTTCTGGTGAAACGTGCTGGGTGATGAAAGTTACAGAGGAGTGACAATGACAGGCTTCTTGGAGAGTTTATTCTAAATGGTGTTAAGAATGCTGATGATCTTTGAAACCGAACAGTGCGTTATCAGGCAATACAACTGTGTGACAACTGTGCACCACACACCAGTAGTTCGTGTTACAAAACTCAACATGGGCCCCATTTACGGGGCGATGAGAACCATTGCTTTCTCGGGTAATCACAGGCTACATGTTCAAATTGTTATTGACAGATAACTTCACTGTTATTTCATTTATGCAAAGTATAGAATTTGTTTGCTACTGGCAACATACTACTTTCACGTACAGAAGTTTTACTTGTGCTTCAACAGTTTAATTTGACGTTCTCAGAGGGGTTTTTTTTATCCTTTTCCATTGACTAATGCTAATTATTTCCAGGCCATGACCATTTTATACCATCAGAAAATGGATTTCAGGTAAGAGAAATTCTTTCAAAGCTGCTATCAAAATGTGTTCTTTTAAGATCATTTTAATTCACATGAATGTTGTCAATCTTAAATCAATGTAATTAAAAGCAATTATACATTGATGTGATGGATGTGTCAGATCTTTAGTCAGATCACTGCATGCAAGATGTGAGAAGATGTGTTAATTTAAATGATGTCAACCAATGCCGTAGTATACATACCAAGTGATTTTACATGCAGGAAAGGAGCAGTTATGGAAATGAAACAAATCAAAAAGGCAAAATATTGCAAAACAAAATATTTTATTAGATGAAAAACAAACTATATGCAATATATATTAGCTATATTACATCTTTATAAACATTAGTGAGCACTCTCTCCAAAACATATTAAGGCAGTGGCATCAATTTAATTATCCCAAGATACAACATTTAAAAAATAGATACCTAAGTGATTTCCCTTAAACATGCACCAGACATCAGTAATCTTTACAGAAATTTCAGCTTGGGTTCAAACATAATTTCTGCTCCATTTGAGAGCTTGCAACAGAGAGAATCTCTTACTTCAAGTTCTAGCACTCTGAATTCTAACAGCTCATTCTGGTCTTTTGCATCTTGCATCTCATTCTTCAGCTGATGCTCTTCTTGTTCCATTCTGTAAATCTATGAGACAAACACAACATCGTAACATCCTGTAAACACTGGAGAAGATACTGTACAGAGTTACAGGCCAGGGATTTAGAAAAAACAGTTAATTATTTCAGTTTCTCATTAGATGTTGGGCCATGTCTTGGAGATAAAGAAAGAACATCACATCAAAAAGTATTTGTGAGAACTGCCAGCAGAAAAAGGTCAATGATCTCTTAGAATAGTAATCTGGAAGTAGTATGAAAGGTGATACGAATATTATATCTACGTAAGTTCAGTAATACAAGCTTTCGGTTAAAATCAAGTGAATTAAATGGGATAGTATTAACATTTGGGTAGACTTTTCTCATTGTCTTAGCATAACTAGACATCTACTCTTTACAGCATGTGAAAGACAACAATGGAGAATTTTTATTGCCTACTTTTTAATTTTCCAGGTTTGTGCTTTGGGGCATTAACAATGACAAAACAGAAATTCAAAACTGACTATTCATTATGCCAATTCGTAGCTTTGGTCAATTGTCTAGCTTAACTGGGTGATCTTTTTATTTGTATGAAATTAAACAGAAGTGTAACATCTGGCACAATGTACTATAACACTTCTAACACTCATGTAAGTGTCTGGATAAATTAAGTCTGGATTTAGCTACTTTCAGTCACGAATTTTTCTGTGGTTATCTTATTTCTTTTATATTTGTATTGAGCTACTAACTAACCAAAATAATTATTTGACTTCCTGAGTACTAGCTAACTTTCCCACCAACATTAGCAAAGAACAATGAGGATGCTTAGCTCTGAGTACCTCAGACAGTAAATGCTACAGTCTTCAATCAATCAATCAGTATTACTTAATGTGTAAAAAAAAAAGGTCAAAAAACAGAAAGTTGAAGGAAGCTGGCAATTTTATCAGGACAATAATAATCTTTGTGTAACTGTTTGACAAAATACAAGATTCCACATTACGCTTAATATTTTAGATTCTATTTTGTTGCACACTAGAAACATCAGCCAGCTTGGGTTCTACTGTTGACTATACAACGTGTAATTCCACAATAAAGAGTAGTTTCCATTCCCAAAGAGTAGAAAAGTATATTGGTACTTCAATCAGAGACTTTTATTCGAATTTAAGTTTCTGGAGAAAAATAAAGTAAGCTATTTTTATGTTGATGATCCAGTACTTCATACATTCATTTCCTTTTATCATTCTTTTTATTATAAAGGGCAGCAATTGTGAAAATATTCCCAGATTCTGAACACATACCTTCTCTAGCAGCTCCTGATTTGTTCTGATTAACAGCTGCTTTTCTTCTACCCATTTTGAATCCTATGAGGATGAAGAGAATTAAAATATTAAAATTATATATATTTTGTTGAACAAGACAAATGAATAACCACAATAATTACAAGATTTCAGACATCATTGTACATTCAAGCATAAAAATGGTCATACATCAGATAATAAAGCTTTCATAAATACTTCAAGGATAAACAGCATTTTAAGCGACAGAGAAAATAAAAGTTCCTTTCTCTTCCTGAAGTCGAGTGTATTGTTTCCTAGTATGTTCCAGCTGAGTGTATACTTAAAAATTTTTTCATATAGCGATTTTGGGTGAATGCAGTTTTATTCAGCCTAACTGAAAACTATTTTTTTTTCATTGCAAAGAGTTGGGAATTTTCTTGCAAAATCATCCCATTTTGAGTGGTGTAATGCAAATCCCAATGGAGAAAGGAAGGAAAAATATTTAATTACCCCAAATGACTGAAAACAAGCTTCAGTGGCGTGCAGTTAATTGCCCTCTGCTGAAAGTGTGAGAATCGGGCTAATACACAGTGTAGGAAGGCTATGGAGGAAGGAAAGTGATATAAAATATTCTATACTCCATTTGAAAACCATATTTCCATTTGATCTGTTGCTCCAAAGCTGATCTTTGCTCTTAGGTTTTTCCGTGGCTCATCAAATATCCCTTTAAAGACCCAATTTGCAAAAATTCACTGCCTGCCATAGCTGGACATTCTGGTTTAATGGATTATAATAGCTAAATTCACTTTGTTCTCCCTATAGAGAAAAGTATTTACATAACCTAACTCATACTTCTCTAAGTTTAATAAAACAATATCCAACACTTCATATGTCATACTAACTCTAGATCAAAAAAAGGACTAAAAGGGACAACTTAAGATCTAAATGTCTTCACAAAAGTATTAAGGCTGACACTTTATGTGTCAGCAAGGTTATCTGCACATCGATGCTGCATAAGAAATTAATGAAATCTGGATATCCCAGCCCATTAACTAGCCTTGAAATGTCAACCAAAAGTACATAAAACTTTATGATACAATATTTACCTTCTTAAAAAAAAGTTTAAAGTTAGTTTTTCTACCTACTGTCCACTACATTTACATATTCTACTGCTCTTTCGCCTTTTCCCACTCATATACAAGAATGTGCAAGTGCATTTTAACTTTCATGCAGTAAACAAGCTTTTCAGGGTTATGATGTTAAAAGTTTCATATTAAGAATAATATAATACATAGTACTGAAAAGTACTGAAAAGGCATGACATTTGTGAAGAATCTTTGAAACAAACAGAAAAAATATTGAAAATAAAATCCAATGTATAGTTTAACATTTAACCAGCACTTTACTAAGGTCAAGGAATGAATGGAGGCCACACTCACAGACTTCAGGTGGATATCCCAATGCATGCATATGGTAAGAGGCAGGTTCAGCAGTTGCATCAGACCTGCAGGTTCAACTACTCCAGTTCACACAAGTAGAAAAAATGGATTAATTTGCCCTATTGATAATTAACTTTTGTGTCTTTCTTGACAAAGTTAGTTCAACTCAGCTTTCTGAGAAAACCTTGACTTCAGTGGAACTGTGTTTATATACACACACCAGCTCACTGAGAGAGCCGAGCATTCAAAAAAAGTCCATCTGGCACATTATATACTCCAACAGTTTGGGATTTATTATTACCACTATTAATGCTGTATAAGAATTTCTTCCCTTAATATAACGTTTCTTGTGCCTGCAACTCAAAATACCTTGCAGACTAGGGGAATTCTGACAGATCGAGCTCATGAGAGATTAACAAGAGCCATTGACACTTACTTTGAAATTACACAGAAATTGTGATAAACCAAGCTTCAAATCATTTTTTTTTAACAGTAAGAGTCTAATCTCCTGCTCTGAATTTGACTTGAGAATTGTGTAGGTCTTTACTGCTTCTGTTTCCTAAAGCTGCAAAGTAAGACTAAAAATTCCTGGGATCTTTTGAATCATCATTTCCTTTCAAAAGCACTTTACGGACTGGTTCCTCAAATGAACACATCACTATTATTATTAAATCATCATCACTACCATGACCACCTAAATGGCAAAGTAATCATTTAAAAAAAAATCAGATACTGCACAAAGAAGTCAGTTTACCATCACAACCATTTATTTTGTTGAATGTAAATACTAATAGGCTGGAAGAACTGAGCTGGGAAGACACTGTCACCACTTCTGTGAAAAGCTAATGCTCAGCGTACAAACTAGCCAACTGGAGACAATATCATATTGCTCCTTGTCACTTCCCTGTTTGCCTTCTCAGGATTACTAAGAGATACAAGGTTGAAAATGTAGTTATGAATCTCATAAAGCAGTAACTAAATAAATTCTGATTTCCAGGCATATCTTTTTGACATATAATTCTGGAAGCAAAACCACAGAAGTAATTTCTTACATGGGTGTCCGTGTTCACTTATTTACATACACAGTACTTACATTTTACACTGTAATAGTCAACTATTTTGTTAATGTTTTCAATTATACAGTAATTTGCCTACAACACCTTTATTATCAACACACTAAAATGTCAGCGGTAGATCCTCGAGAGGTCTTCAGTTTCATTTATTCTTTCAAAAGCTCAATGAACCATCATTTTGAGATTGATAACATATTCTTTCTTTTTCATAATATTTTATTTACATGGAATTTACTAGGCAAGTTGCAGTTTGTGTGGAAGCTAGCACAAACAATTTTTATCCTTAAATTGAATATAGTCCCAAAACATTTGTATTTACACAGAATCTTACAGAAAATTTTTCTTACAAATAATAAACCATAAAAATAATAATATCATTAACTTGGCATGATTCATAGGTTATTTTTATTCAATGCTAAAGGACCATTAGTCTTTGAAATATATATCTATAGATAGCTACATCTTATTTTATTTCTGTACACTACCTGCAATCTTAAAATTGTTATTTCAAACAATAAAGCATAAAAGAACATCTCCCCAATTTTCTCCGTGTGTTCTAGCAGCTATGCAACTGAACATCTTTTAAATGCCCGCTCATAACTCTTAATCAGTCTTCCTGAATATCTGAGACGTTATTAAATATGCATCAGAAGCCACATCTTTGTCAAGTATTTAGAAGATATACTGAAGCATAAGGCCTAATTTTACTCTGCGGGATGACATGGGAATTTGAAGGCAGTTGGGTCCCCCAAGATTTTAAGCCCAAGGGAGTAACACTGCAAGCGGCTTCCAGTAACCAGTGGTTCATTTCTGTAGCTGAAGCGTGTGTGGAAGTGATTTGGTTTTTGAATTTTTCTATGCTGCACATCAAAAATGTTCTCCAGTACAAATATAGAGTATTTATTTTATTGGACTTCAAAGCAAATATAAACGAAATGGGAAACAGGAGAAAGGCCTTCGCGAAATGACGGTGGGAACAGAAATTCCAATGCGTGTACACATGGTTATTTCGATATTATGCTGTAGTGTATTACGTGTTAGAAAATAAATTTTTAATGGCATTATCTTAGCCTATATTATACTTTCCTTTATTTAAGTAGCCTATTGCTGGAGTAGCAATTAAGCTGCATCAGTCACAGTAACACACCAGCAAGCAATGAAGATGGCAAGGGCACCACTGCATGCAAGGGAGAAAATGATGTGGCAGAGGACATTAAGAGAGGCTTTTACCTGTCCTTTCTCGATCAGAGCTTTCTCCAGGTCCTCAATTTTTGCCTGACACCTGAGAAGATCAGCTTGCAGTTGTTCACGAGTCTGGGGGGAAAAAAGTATCAAGAAGTGTGTGTATATGCTTGCACATCCAGGTAGACAAGTAGATTTAATTACACACAGTTTTGGGCCCCTCACTACAAGAGGGACATTGAGGTGCTGGAGTGTGTCCAGAGAAGGGCAACAAGGCTCTAGAGAATGGCAACAAGGCTCTAGAGAAAAAGTCTTATGAGGAGCGGCTGAGGGAGCTGGGGCTGTTTAGTCTGGTCAAGAGGAGGCTGAGGGGGAACCTTATCGCTCTCTACAACTGCCTGAAAGGAGGCTGTAGTGAGGCAGGCGTTGGTCTCTTCTCCCAGGTAACTAGTGATGAGAGGCAACGGCCTCCAGTTGCATCAGGGGAGGTTTAGACTGGATATTACGAAAAATTTCTTCACTGAAACAGTGGTCAGACGTTGGAACAGGCTGCCCAGGGAAGTGACTGAGTCACCATCCCTGGAGGTGTTCAAAATCCTTGTAGATGTGGCACTTCAGGATATAGTTTAGCAGGCATGGTGGTGTTGGGTTGACAGTTGGACTTGATGGTCTTATTGGTCTTTTCCAACCTATGATTCTATGAAAGTAAAGATACTTTCTACCCATTTATGGGCTGTCCAGAGAGCTTTTAATGCTTTTCATTAATATTACTGCTTTTGTGTTTATGTCACAAAATATTTAAAGCTGTTAGTTTAACAGCATTTTTCCTCCCTAGGCTAAAAAGATGTTATCATCACATGTTCAGTGACAAAGCTCTCCTCAGGGGGGCGGAGTTAGGAACTGAAAGAGCTCTAAGAAGTTATTCATAAGTTTTAGTAATTCAAGGCAATTGGGAAAAAAGAGGTAAGAGAGAAAGAGAATTGCAGTAAGCACTGAAAAAGGCCAATAGGCATATAAAATATATTGACCCCGAAGCATTTATATATCCCATATACAGTATATGCCAGTCAGTTTTCCTCTTTCTACATGATTACTACACTAACTATTAGACTACAGTAGGTATTACTCTGAGTCCAGGCAAGCCCTAAAAGGGACTGGATCACGCAAGGTACTAAAAGAAAACGATATACACCAAAGGATATCTCTGGAGACCTTCAGTCACTGAGGCTCCTTGAGCTACTGTAAGTACTTTTCCCACCTTACTTCAGGAACTCTTTCACTCAAGGAATTAAAAAATTCTTACAGGGATTTCCCTCTGCATCTTCGGGTCCTTGTTGTTTACCTTAAGCCTCATCTAAAAGTAATAGGAAATGTTCATTGCACCAGAACATTGGGCCCTCCAACACTAACCATACAAAAAGCTACCTTCTGACTCACTCAAAAGATGTATTTGCATGGATGTGACAAAAGATACCAAAATGCCATTAAAAAGAAAGAGCAACAATTCCAAAGGGTACTAAAGGGACAGTTTGCAAATGCCTGAAAAATAAAATTTTAAAAAGCTATTACAAAATTATTCATACCAGAGTCTCCCTACCCATGGAGACAAGGGAAATATACAACTGTCTCTTGTAACTGTCAAATACATGAGTGCCTCTGAAATCTTACTTCAATAGTAGACGTACTTATGTCCCTCACCCCAATTCTAGCTTGAGAAGTGATCTCCAAAGCCCTTATTGCTTTTCTTGGCTAAGCGTCATACTTAAAAAGAGAGTGTCAATTGTGACTAGGCTTTTGTAAGATGCTGAGAACTCTAACAAATAAAGCCATAAAGCAATAATTCTACTGTTATAAGAACTGTATTTCACAGGAAAAAAAAAAGTTAAGACTGGTCGAGAGCTGCTTCAAAGAACCCTGGGGAAAAAAAAACAAAACCAAAATATGACACATTTTAAAGTAAGCCCTGAATCTTTTACATACCGGCTCTGGGGATAATAGACTAACATTTTTAGCTGCAAATAACTCCAGACAATGTCAAGCAGTCTATATTCTTCTGTAACTTTTATCTAGCAAGCTTTTTTTATTAACATACAGAAATTCTGCTCCCACGAGTGTATTGTTTCTAGACCTAAAAATATTCAGTAAGTGGATTTTAAAATGCTTTCCAGATAAAATAATGTGTATCAAATAGTGCACATGTATGCCTAATAACCATCAGCAATCTAGCAATACAGAATTTTCTGACTATTTTATTAATTGTTCTAAACAGTGCAACCATTAAGCTAGTAGCAGCTCCTACCTTTGGGATAAATTGAGTCCATCCCCACCAGTAATTTTTAAACCACATTAAAATCTGTGTCTTTCTTCATTGTTAGCAACACGTTGCAGTGGCACAATGCAATGAAGACCACAAGTAGCAAGGCAGTAATATGTAATAATTCACAATTTTTAACATAATTCTGCATTTTGGAGGTTCAGGGTCTTTTTGTGGAGGGGAAGTGGGTTAGACTTTTTTTAATGTTTAAAAAAATCTTTAGAATCACTATCTCATTGAGGTTGGAAGGGAGAACTTGTCCAACTCCTGTGCTCGAAGCAGGGTAGAGCCTAGAGCAGGTTGCTCAAGACCTTGTCCAGTGGGGTTCTGAGTATCTCCAGGGGTGAACACTCCACAACCTCTCTGGGAAACCTGTTCCTACGTCTGACTGCCCTTAGAGGAAGAAGGGTTTTTCTTATCTTTAAATGGTATTTCTTGTATTTGAATTTGTGCCTGTTTCATCTTGTCCCTTCACTGGATCCCACTGAGAAGTGTCTGCTTCCACCTTCTTCTGCTATTTATACAAATTGCTAAGATACCCCTGAGCCTTCTCGTATCCAGACTGAACAGGCTCAGATCTCTCAGCCTGTCCTTGTGTATTTGGTTCTCCAAGCCCTTAGCCATCTTTGTGGCCAGTTGCTGGACTCTGTCACATATGTCCATGTTCTCCTTGTACTGCAGGGAGCCCAGAGACAGACCCAGAACTCCAGATGTGGCCTCATCAGTGCTGAGCAGAGAGGAAGGATCACCTCCATTGGTCTGCCGGGGACTTCCTACTGCAGCCCAGGAGGCTGTTGGCCTTCTTTGCTGCAAGGGCACATTGCTGGCTCATGTTCAATTTGGCGTCCACCAGGACCTGCCATCTCCTTTTGTGCAAAACTGCTTACCAGCAAGCCAGCCCCAAGTCTTTACTGGTTCATGGAGTTATTCTTCCCCACATGCAGGACTTTCCTTTCCCCTTGTTGAACTTGATGAGATTCCTCTTTACACATTTCTTCAGGCAGTTGAATGGTCCCTCTGCATGGCAGCACAACCGTCTCATATATCAACTACTCCTCTCAATTTTGTATCACCTGCAAAACTGCTGCAGATGCACTATGTTCAATCATCCAGGTCATTAAGGAAGAGGTTAAGTAGTACTGGACCCAGCATCAACCCCTGCAGTACCTCACTGGTGACACACTTCTAGCTGAACTTTCTGCCACTGATCACAACCCTTTAAGCTATTTCAGCCAATTTTCAGTCCACTTCACTGTGCACTTGTCTAGTCTGTACTTCATCAGTTTGCGTATGAGAATATTAGTGGGAGAGTGTTGAAAGACTTACTAAGTCAAGACAAACAACATCCACTGCTCTGAACTTGTCTGCCAAGTAGACATCATCTCATCATAGAAGGCTGGTTAAATGTGACACCCCTTTTGTAAATCCCAGCTGATCAGTCCCAGTCACCTTCTTGTCTTTCAGACATTTGGAAACTGTTTCCTTGATTATTTGCTCCATCCTTTTCCTTGGGACCAAGGTGACAACAACCAGCCTTCAGTTCCCCAGATCCTCTTTCTTGCCTTTCTTGAAGACAAGAGTGACATTTGCTTTCTTAAAGTCCTCAGGAAGCTCACACAATTGCCACGACCTTCCAAGATATTTGAGAATGGCCTCGCAATCATGTCAGTCAACTCCTTCAGTAGTCAGTAATCTACAGATTCAATCTGTACTTGATGCAGAGTAAATTACCTGAGGTGAAGGTGACAAAGTTTTGAGCCCTATGGCTATTGCTTTCCCTTTTGGATATTACATGTTCATTGGTCATCGATCACAACAGTCATTCAAGTACACAGTGACTTGTAAATGTGCCACATTTCTAGACATGCCCCTATCTGCAAGGGGTTGGGATAAAATAGAATAAATCTTGCTTCTAGTTAACTCAGCTCTTATTTGATGCCATTGCTGTTGAGGGAATAGATCTGGGGACTAAGACAGAGCTTACTAATTCATTATTAAGTGATTTCTCTCCTCCCTGGTTTGTGAAAAACAGAACGGAAGATGTTCGCACAACTTCTGCTAACCTCATCTCTTAGTTAATGGTTAAACACAGTGGTGGCAGAAGGGTAAATAAAAACAGAATACATACTCTCTCACACCACAGATACCTACAGTACAGAGACTGCTGTGAGGATAAAACCCCATTTATTTCAGAGAGAGTAAACAATCACACATGCTGACCTAACAGGAACAACAGTTAGCTACATACTTCTTAGTGGAAGAACACTCTCAAACTGAGATATTTAAAAGTAAATTATGATTTCATGCATTCAACAAAACACTTGAAGAAAAACTTCCTTTGTCAGATTTTTAATATACTAATATGATAAAAGTATCTAAGTACTTATAACAACCTGTTCTCCAATTCATTTTAAATCCATCATGTTGCTATCCAAATTTCAGGTTCAATTGGGATATCATTTTTAATAACACTGTCTTACTACTGAAATCTTTAATATATTATGCATGCTAGAATAACGTATAATGAGATCTGTGTTCTGATCGCACCAGATGAATCTGAATTATCACCTCACTGATAATATCCTCTGATTTTCAATGACATTGTGCTTTGCACTTCACTGACCTGCAAATATACCTCCTGCTATTCCAAGTTTTTTTCAGCTTTTTCAATAATTTCAAAGTTAAAAGAAATTTCAGTTAAAAAATTACCCTTGCTTCTCTCTCTGCATCCAGGGTTCCACCAACTTGCTCTTGAAGCAATGCATATGCTCTTTGCAAAGCTTGATACTCTCTTGTTAGCTGGCAGAACCTTAGTTCAGCTTCTTCTTTAGGCGTGCTCTTAATGAAAAGGGGAAAATGTGGGTTTATAGAAATACATATGATTATGGCTTTGTTTTTATAGACAGATAGACTCACAAACACAACAAGCAACACAACTAATACTGAGTCTCGATGTTTAATAAAGGGTTAAAAAACTAAAACAAGTAGAAATGGAAAGAAGACTGATTTGAGGACAACGCAGAAATGCAGAGATCAGTAACTGTCTACTTTACAATCTCAGGACAGTATAAGTTACTATATAAGGCAGTACTATATAGAAATGGGAAGAAAGTGACTGGAGAAAGATGAACAGTTGTATGCACCACTGTCTTCAGCAACTCTAGAGCCACAGGGGCTTCAAAAGGGGTTTGGTCTATTTGTCATGCAGTTCATCACTCCCTCCTTACTCTTTTTCTCTACAATGCCAGACTAAAGCATTTTACCAGCACAAGCACACTAACACAGAAGTTACATTACAAAAGCCATAAGATGCTTTTCTAAATTCTTTTTTTTTTTTTTTTTACATGAATTATTTTTAACACCTTAATTTTCTTTGAATTTTGAGCAACTGACATCAACACTTTCAAGGTCTTTCCTGTAACGCTGAGGGCAAGAAATGTCCTTCCCTTTAATTAATTTTTGCTCCAGAAACTCGAGCTCCAAGGAAAAGAGATAACAATATTTTTAGATATTAAACCTAGAAAAATAGGAAGCTTCTTGTGACTGTGGAGTATTAGGCACAAGTTAGTGAAGATGAAAGAAAGATAAAAAAGAGCATCTAATTCATGCTTTGTTCTCAGCCTCACAATTTTTTGAAGTAGGCAAGCTGCACCGTATATCACAGAGCTGAGACAAAACATGTCAATGGGTATTTACTACCTATGATCATCATTTAAGCCTTAATGAATTGCAGAAGCCTCTCTGAGTAATGTAAGTACAGGAAGCAAATCCTGGTTGTATCACAACAGTCAAATAAAAAATGAGCAAGAAAGGCAAACTATTGTCTAGTAACTATTGACCTTTGGCAAAGCAATGTGCCTATTCATTTTCTTTTGACTAATAAAAAAGGGTTTGAGAAAAACAATTTCATTTCTCAGCCCAATATCTGCCAAACCTCCTAAGCAGAACATTATCTTATTAATTCTATTGCAATAATTGTGTATGTGTTATTGGACTTGAAACAAAGCAACACAATTCTTTGCCAAATCTTTCATAGTTCCTGTGGCAGAATAGCTGAAAAAAAAATGTTAGCATTTATAATCTGTGTCAATTTTTATACAACTTATGAACAAATCAGCTACTACTTACATCTTCCAAATCTTCTTCTGGTGTTGCTGGTGTCCTGTCGGTTTTATCTGTGTTATATGAAGTTACAGATGATGTTTCTGAATCAACTGATTCTTCATCAAATCCAAAAAATGTCTCCACAACATGCCTCTGAAAAGTTAGTTTTTTCTTAGTTACTAGCAAAACAGCTGTAAAACCCCAATGACCCAGTAAGCAGTAGCCCAAGCCTTCTCTGACCATTCTTTTAGTATTTAGGAAGAAGAGAGGTTCCTTTGTAAACCCCTGTTCTTTGATGAAATGAGCTACTTTTTCAACATCATTTGTATAAGAACCACGAAGAACTGAACTGCACATAGCACTGTGAAAGTGCCAATAGAATAATGCTTTAGCAAAAGTATAAAAGCTAATTACCAAAATCATACACGTCTTACAAGATTCATAGTAGAGGAACGCAATATCTATTCAGAAGAAAGTAACCCAGTACGATGTAACATATAAGATGTGGAACCAAACGCGAAAAAATATTCCAGAGCAATGCGGAATAAAAATTTCATCATTCATACTAATTTTCAAAAAGAAAAAAAGAAAGATTAGTTTGTAATACCTATTTTGCAAAATCCTACTTAAAAGCATACATTGCTGCTTTTCATTTATTTTTTCAATATCATCATTCTCAATTTTTTCAAAAGTTTGTGCCAATATTATGACTCACCAAAAAAACTATGCTTAGAGAAAACCAGCATTTCAATGCAGATTTTAAAGTTTTTACACAATGTAATCAATTAAATGTATGCTTACAGAAAAGTAAAATGAGTAGCAAATGAATAGTACCATATTTATTGTGAAAAATGTGTTTCATACAAAACATCACAACTGCTATACTTCTTTCACCATTAAGAGCCCCCTTTCCATCAGTTTCCTAACACATGGTCAGAAGGCAGCAAATTTCCTTAGAAAATTTTGCTATTCAAAAAAAAACACCACGACAATTTCTCAAACATTTAACTAGAAAAACAGCTTTGTAAGTGTTTTTCGTAGAATCATAGAATAGTTTGGGTTGGAAGGGACCTTTAAAAGTCTCTAGTCCAACCCCCCTGCAATGAGCAGGGACATCTACCACTAGACCACATTGCTCAGAGCCCCATCCAACCTGTACTTGAATTTTTCCTTCCAAAATAACAATAACGAAAGTTAACTGTTATTAATCAACAGAAAGCCTAACTTTTTTACACCCTACAGCTGTTCTAATAATCCAACACAATTTCAGAGAAGCAGGAAAATTAAGGGGAGGGGGAAAGGTGTTGCTGGGAAAATTCAGTCAGTTTATGAAGCATCCAAGACAGGGAGGTTAGTGGAGAGAGGTGGTTCTAAGAAGAAGAATTAAAAGATTAAATGATGCCTATCCATCTCTATATGTTTTGGCACTGCTTCATGCTGAATCACAGATCCTTATGACAGCTGGCTTTTTTTTAAAAGAAATATAAACCAGCGGTTGTATGTGAGAAGATAATGGCCCTGTATATTAACAAAGCCTAAAGGATGAAAAAAATTATCAGTTATTATTAATTCAGAACACCAGACATCTTACATCTCAGCAAAGCCAAACTTGCTAAGTGAGTGGAATTGTGAGCTATCAATTTCATTCATGACACTGAAAAGCTTTATTTTATGTATGATGCCCTATCTCATGATGAATTCCAAATATTTACCTTTCCCTGCAGTTTTCTAGACTTATCTAACTTTATACATTCTGCCAGTATGCCTACAAAGTACTGTTTTCACCTTGTCATAAAGCTCCATAATGCTTAATACGTTCTTTTGGTTCAGCATAGCTCTCATCAACAGCCAAAATACCCTGTGTTGATTTAAGTGGTACCATAAAATCAAGCTCGTACGTGTGACTTGGTGTCTGTATACATGACACCATGCACTTCATTTACAGACTGCAGCCCTGGTTACCATAGCCCATCAGGTCACAGCCTTACCACTCATAAACTAAATAACACCATAATTGTTTCACAGTACAGTTAATCCCACTCAAACTACTGAAGACAGCTTCAAGGCCCTGTTCTGAACCACTTAATTGCTTCACTTAAGATGAGCCCTACAAATACTATTTTAAAAATTTCATTCAGGCTGCATTTTTAAATTAACTGGTTCTACTAAAATTTCCTTCTGAAAGGATGTTACGCACTCAAAAGAAAAAAAAACCCAAAGGCACATCTTTTCCAGATAGACTGTGCTTATCCATATGCATACAGATAAATACAATGCAGCACATCAGGCAAAGAGCATCTGAACAATCTTTAGAAACAATCTTCCTTCTGCAAGCTACCAGACTACTATTTAGTGTATGCACAAGTAAAGGAAAGGATTGCAGTTAGAGTACTAAAACCTTGTAAAGACACATTTCTCTCAGCTGTTTAGGAAGCACTGTGATCCTTTCACCAGGCAGAGCTATGTCTAAGGTGCTTAAGACAAACACTTCGCTGGGATAATTTAACCCTTTCCTCCAGCACTCGCATGCTGCACCATTCTGTTCACCATTCCGTCCTACTTAACAAAACAAAGGACACAGGGAACACATTTAAGGTGTATTCTAGAAATACACAGACTTATCCAGAAAGCTAATGTGTTCTCTCACATTCGAATTGCTAACATTTCAGGCTCCTCTCTCACTAGTACAAAGGTTTACCACAAAAACTGAGGTGTCCTTAGTCCTTGGGAGATAGCGCACCCAGCATTTCTCCCACACTGAATACTGGTTGCAACCTACAATCATCTAACAGCAGGACTTGAAAATAGGGCTAGAGAAATGGTGCTACCTTCAAGTTGTAACAAAGACAAATTTACAATTTGGGTTGCCAGGTCAACTCATCAGGAAGAACTTACTGACTCCAAGCTGATAAGCAGATACAGTTTCATAAAGATGAAGGTAGACTATGCGGAGGTAATGAAGATGACGGCAGGTAAACAAAAACCAACAGACTTTCATGAAAACTGCACCCTCATTTTGCAGTGCAGATACTTTTTACTCAAAGACGCTGAGGGTAAACCCAAAACAAAGCTGCATGCAGACTCTTCTGCCAATAACTTTATATCCTGCTCTTCTGCCCGTACCACCTTGTCTGTGGATGGGGCTCAGAACATTCAGCCTGTGCTATGGAGGAACCTAGTCAAGGACAAGCAACTCAGGACTGAAGAACAGCCGACCCTGCTCAGGGCTCCTGCTTCAAAGCTGCTTGGCCTCAGAAATGACAGACACACTTGGACCAAAGCTCAACCAAAACCCGCAATAAAGCAAAGGCTTGAGGGCTGACAAAGTAAATAAGAGCCAAGTCTTGACTTCGAAACATTGGTAGAAGGGACTTCTAAAAGATGGAGAACAAAACTCCAATTTATTATCATACATATGGCACAGAGAACACAGTACCATGAAGGTCAGCAGCAGCTTAGTTAAAACTGACAAGAAGACTGTGTATATGTACCTACAGGGGGTTTTGCTACACCTCTGCTATACAGTCACTTTTGTAGATAACTCCCGTTACATATGTATCTTCCTTCAACCCTGCATGCACACAGCCCTGCACATTGTTTCAAGAAGTGAAAAAACAATAGTAAAACAACAGCAAGTTTGATTTTACATAAATATACACGGGTTTGAGAAGATACTTCAAGCAATGCCATTATTTTGGCAAAAGATACTAGCTGCATTTAAACATTTCTCTAGTAGCAAAAGTAGGGGGAAATAATTAGCATATATTAAAAATCACTTGATAATCAGATGGGAGGGAATTATGCAAGAGAATTAGTATTTCCCATCACACTAAAAAAACCCAACACTTCACAGAGAGGTAAAAGTCAAAAAGTGTAAAATGCTATACAGACTGCCTATAATATTTAGGGTTATGAGTGAACCACTTATTAATTTTTAATGACTCCCTCCTCTTCAGAGAAGCTGTACATTTATCATTTTGTGGAGCAGATACTTTCCATCGAAATAGGAGTAGGGTATGTAACAACAGTATATTAATTGCACATGTATGAATTGGTTCATGACATAATTACATAATAGCTGATTTTATTGTTGGTCATTTAGTATCTGAAGCAACTAGCTACAAGAAGTTATTCACAGCAAAACCAGTCCAAATTAACTGGTAAGGGAACAGCTGTAGAGAGAAAAAAAAAAAAAAGGAAAAAAGACATCTGATTCATACAAAATTTGTTGATAAACACTGTAATAAATAATAAGGCATAAATACATACACCAACTCCAAGGGAGAGTCCACATAGAGCTCAAATGCTGAATCGCAATGGTTTTTGAAAAGCATATACAGTATGTACAACATTCCCTGGATTTTTGTACCTATACACTATTTTCATTCAGGTTTCATCCAAACTTTTCTTAAAAATGGGAACATTCTCAATTAACAATTTAAAGATTCTTTTATATTGTTTCTATATTTGTTACTTCCAAATCGTAACTTCATAATTGAGAAAACAGAATTTTTCAATGCTTCTACTGAAGCATGGTGCTCAGTAAACATCAAAGTTTAGAATGTTACAAATCAAATGTGACACCTAGATTATATTATATGCAGATTTCAAGATGCCCATATTTTTAATGGTTTAGATTACATATACTTGTACATACATAATCTGATCACTCTGTTGCTAAAGTAGTTTCACTTTGCATTTAAATATCTCATTTTTAAGTACTTAATCTAACTCGATGAAAATGATCCAAGAAGAATTTCCTTGTAACGCAATCATCTGAGCTAATCAGTAACTTCTTACCTTCATGCTTATATGTCATTTCTTGGCAGCCAGAAAAATACAGGCACACCAAAGCACAGATGCAGATAAAAAAAGAAAAATATAAAACAAGAAGTATGAACTCCATCACACCAGCATGGAGGCTTTCCACTATCACGAATACAGTTTATTGGTTAAAGTTTAAATAAAGAAACAAATCCATAGAGTCCTGCAGTTTCCAAACAGACTGGGCAATTAAGTCTTATCTTCAAATGCATGACTCCATCAATCATGGAATCACTGTAACTCCATCCTATGTGTCAAAAATAAACAAAACCCCACAAATACTGGTTCGAGAGTTTCTTGGCTATTTCACTTCCAAAACGGGGGAGCGGGGGAGGAGAAAAAAGAAACACCTGGGGAAAAAGCATGCTTTAAACAGCAAAAGAGTACATCTTTTTCCTAACAAGTCTAATAGCACATTAATGTTAAAAAACAAAAAAAAAAAGAGAGAAAAAAAAAACCCTCTATCAGCTTAGGCTGCTTCACTTCAGAGAAAACTATCCTACAGTACCTGACTATAGAGAGTCACCATATGACTCCTCCAAACACCTCACAATCACAGAGGTTATAAAGCCCCATCCCAATATACTGCTCCTTTCCTCAGAGAACCCGAGCTGGTTGCCAGCGCTGTTCTGTGGACTCTATGCCCCTTGGTAATTAAGAGTGCTCAGATAAAACTACACTAGCAACAGTAACCTAGGGCACCTGCAGAGCTCCATAAATAACACAGCCATCTAACTGAAAAAAAAAAAAAAAAAATTAAATCCTTGGTATTTTCAAAAGCTTCTCAGCTGAACTGATGTTATTTAGACCCAACTGAGCTATAAAAGCTTCCGGACTAGCCTGAGAGATCATTCACATAGGCTGTCTTAAAGATGGAGAAAGGTGTGCCATGGATTCTGTTCCAGCTACCAAGAATCACTATCAGGAAAATATTCCTACTAGAAAACCAATACAGACACTGTCCTGTCAAAGTACCTCAAAATTAAGGAATCTGGAGTGTAAAAGTACTCATTTAGGAGAAGCTGCAACAGTAGATGAGTGTGTCTTCACACTGTGCACCAAGTTCCTGTTTATTAGAACTAAAAAGGAACCTTTCTACGCCTCCTAGTCTCAGCTTATCTGACCACATTCCTGAAACCTAATTCTCATCAGTTATTTCCTTTCCCACTTTGTCAAGGGAAGTGGGACACAGCTGGAAATAGAGTCAACTCTAACAGCCAAACTTGAAAATTCACTGTGTCAATGCTAATTTTACATTTAACAAATCTTAGAAAAGCAAAGCCAAAGATATACGTCAGTAATTTCTCCTTCTGAATGGTTGGTTAGGACAGATACACCCATAAGTTCTTTCACTATTACATGTAGGTTATCATCCATATGATATGAGAATCTTGCACATATCATAGAAATACGCTTGCACTGTACATGTCTATATATAAAGCAACTCATGTTAGACCGCCTTTATAGTCCATGGGAAAAACAGGAAATTTTAGGACAAAACTCATTTGGCCTGCTTAGATACCTACTTCAAGAAGAGAACAATCACCACTTCATGTCACCACTTTGTCCAGAGCGAGATGTCTGTATCTCACCTCCATTAATGACATCTAACCAAGCATTTGCAATGCAGTGCTCAGTTAGATGAATTCTATCATTTTCATCTGGATTCCTGAGACAGGCTGTAAAAACAGAGAGGATGAAGATGGTACAATCCCAACAGCTCATCCAGATAAGCAGCCCATTCTACATAGACTGTTTAAATCAAAAACTGCTAGAGGACTGTGGGAAACACAGTTTCCCCTGGGGATTTTGATCCTCACAGGACCACACAGGTGACCTGGAAGGAAACCAGCCTGTAAGCCAGGGTCGGATTTTTAGAAGCTGACATCAACAGTGTTTCAACTCCAAGTCAACACTGCATATACATGTGAATAGCCTACAGGTTTATACGATTGCAGGTAACAGGACACTAATATATGCATTGTTGATGACTTCTTTCCTTTCTTAAGCAAATACCTAATTTAGAAGCTATATATATATAGTTATATAATAACTAGTATAGCATATATAGTATAACTAGTATAGTATATATAATCCCATTCAGTCTTTTCACAACTTTCTCTTTAGCACTTGTTTGTGTTTTATAGTCCTGCTTTTCCTTTGAGGAGAGAGCATCAAACAAAATTTCATATGGCCAATTTCATATGGGGACCAAAGAGCTAACGAACAGGGAACGGAATAACTAGTGGGAGTTCTGTCCACTACTGATTAATTTGTGCTTTCTGGTGTATCTACCATATCGTTATAAACAAGAAGCAAGCCCCTACTAACTCTGCTGCTCATATGCACACAATGCTTGCAGTAATCTCTGCAGAAGTTCCCCAGTTATAGTACTCTTACCACATGTAGAACAGAAGTGCTACAAATTTTTTAATGGTATCCTGCACATGCTCTCCGAACTTCACGTTGTTTAACTCTTGTTTGGTTAGTAAGAAAAAGAAGAAGATGACACCACAAAAGCAGCAGTTTGCTCAAGAGAAAATAGGTGAAAGGGTACAGTCTATATCAGCTAGACTTTATTAACCTATTCATCTGTTAACACAGAAAATTTTTAAGCCATAAATAAATAATTGTAGAAGTTTGCATCACTAGTCATCAACTCCTAAAAAATTAAATTACCTAGTTTTGTTTCATTAGGAACTTTACGATTTAGCAAAAGATCTTACACAATTAATCTAAAATCTGATGAGGACTAATAACTAGAGGGGACTATAAAAATCACAGTATTAGTTACATATATATAAAAATATCATTGTATGTCATGTTTTTAAATTCGCTCTCAACACACATACTTGCAGGTATACTAGTAGAAAGAATGGTTCAGGGTTAATGTAAATATATTCAGCATATGTCAGCCTTGTATGCAAGATTTACTGTTACTTCCGAATTTTTCTTTCTTCATATGTAAAAGACACATCATTATTCAAAGCATAATTTGAAGAAATTACCACTGAAACAGAGAATCCCAAACGATAAATCTTTCAGAATACAGGTAATACAGAATGCAGAGCAATAAAAAAGCTCCACCTGGAGGTCACCAGGAATATACTATGCTGAACATGCTGACAACAAGCATCCATTTATGACAGGATGTATCTTAAGCTACTGTACTGATGATAGCCATCTCTCTGCTCTTCATTTCTGTTTTTTCCCTCTTATCCCACTCTCCTGCCCTCACACGCTCCAGTCTGCTGATGTTCAACTTCACAAAAAGCATTGTTCAGCAAAATTACATCCTTTAAGCACATGTTAAAATAAACACTAAAGGTACACTGAAGCAAAACTTTTTTGTTCCTATAGTCTAAACTTTTCTCTTGCACTTTTCATTCCAGAGCAAAATAGTTACTAGAGAAAAATAATTAGCATAGTTACTATTTACATGTCACATACAGATATATCATTTCAGTAACATCCCTAGCATGACTTCAGGTTTTCAATAATGATTAAGCGCTAACTTGGTATGAGTAGTTTAAAGAGTGTATTTTCTTTAAAAAGGACTGAGCTTTTGTCCTTTGAAATGGTGGTTGTTTCAAGTCATTTAGACCTTAAGCCACTTAAATATTTGGGCCACAATGGATAAAAGTGTAATTATATTGTTTATTTAAAACAAAAAGTAAAACAACACTTGTGTGCGGTACAAAGCTTGCAGTTCCTGAACTATCCTAAGAAAATGTTAGTAAGCACTGGCTGGAAAAAACAGGAGAACTACACGAAATTTTATGATTAGTTTAAGTAGAGCTCTAATTTCAGGCAGTATTTGAAACAAGCACTGTTCACAACAACCTAAATGCATGGAAAACCAAAAGTTTGTTCACCTTTGGAGGCTTCAGACTTTTCCTCTTCTGTTTTTTAGACCGTAATAACCGCTCCCTTTCCTAGAAGGAAAGAGAACATTCTTTTAAAATGTATTTAGCTATGTCTAGCAGAAAGAAATATCATTCAGATTTTCTTAAAACCTATGGTAAAGCTAACTCAAAGACAATGTGTTTATCCTTTTGAATAAGGTTACACTGGTATAACGCTACGCTGTACTGCAGCTTTATCCCTTTAACAAACAAACCTTCAGGCACATACATTACACACTTGACGGCAAGTTGGCAAGAAAAGGCTTTGTTAAATACTGGGCATAGATTTCTGGCAGTTCTTTTGACTCTTTTACCAAGAAGCTCACTACAGAAACAGAATTCACGTTCTCACTCCAATGTTCAACCATCCCGAAGAAGCAGGTCAGTAGCCAAAAACGAGTCCAGCCTTAGTAATTACAAGTTATTATACCAGGCATACTCTGATACACAGCAGATCTGCAGATACAGTGTGACACGTGACTTCTCCTTCTAGGGCAAAAGTCTCAAATCCAAAGGCACTCTCAGTCTATGTCCACTTAGTTTGGGTCTTTTTTCCTACAATTACCTTTGAATAAGATCGTAATTAACTATATCATAATATGAGGAGGTTATAACTGGAAAAATGCAGGGTTTATGAACATTCAAATCCAAGAACACTTCGTTGAATTACAAAGGAGCAGAGGAGAAAGAAGGTAAAAAATGCAAAGGAGAGGACAAGCAAAAAAAAAAACCAACTCAGGAAGAAGGTGATCTGTCTCCTTGCCTTTTTTCTGATTCTTTCCTTAGCTCTGCATCATTCTTTGCAACACCTCTCTTTTTAAAAGAATGATAGCTGTTCCAAGTGCTTCTCTAGCAGTTATTGCTCCCTGCATGGTATTATTTGCTTTATATTCAGTTCAGAAACTGGACAAATAGGAAGCTACTAGTGGAAATAACAATAAAAATATTCACCTTTATCAGCACATTGTTCCAGGAACAAAGTTTTGGAAAATACAAAACAATTCAGAAAAGCACAACAAATTATATAGCACCTTTAATATATGTGGTTTTCAAAATAAGGAAGAGTAATGACTGTCAAGGCAGAATGGAGCAGGTATTTCAAGCTGCAGAATAATTAGTATATTAAGCTCAACCTGAAAACACAAAGTTGAATATCAGACGGTGTTGAAGAATAATGCTCCCTCCTCAGATACCTGGTTCAGGCACAGTCCCTGCTTTATCCTGGCTCTCCTGCAATCCAAGCAGGTGTCCAAACAGTTGGAGAAACTGGCTAGTCTTCTTACTCTCTATTTCCTTTCCTCTCCTCTCACTTCAGTGCAGAAAGAACAAACACCTGAAAAAACCCCCACTCCTTCCTGTTTCTAACCTTGCTTGTAAGAAGACTGCCTAATTTACTGTCTTAATAATATATCAAGCTACCAGAACAATAATAATGCCAATTGAAAAACACCATTTGCTGAATCATTGCAATCATCTGAGTTTACCTTGACTGCTTTCCTTTAAAGAACTGACCAGAAAACCACTGTTGTGGGAGAACTCAAGCTGATATGCCTTCAACAGCATCACTTTTGCCTACAAACGACACTAATCAATTCGGACAACCCTATTGCCCAAGACTATCCTTCTTATTTCTGTGTATCTTATTGGTCTCAGCTGGAAGTAAGCTGATGACTTTTGTATTAATTAGGTATGTGACATGTGGGTTATTCTTGATAATTATGATACATTTGTATTCTGTAGAGATGTGGTCTGAGCCAGAAAAGATAGCTGAAAAGCACAATGGAACTGCAGAGCGCCACTGCATTCATACAGCAGGTGAAGCATCAATTAGTTTGTACCGCCAATCAAAGAAGTATCCTAGTTAGCAATTTAACTTATTGCTAACAGTGAAAAAGTATCTGTAAATAGGAAACAAAGCAAAAATGAAACCATATTTTTAAATATTTATTTATTTTACTTTCACACTAAACACAAAGTTTGAGTGTGAACACAACACACACAGTTGACCGAAGTCAGGATACAATATATTTCCTCAGATTACTGGCTGAGACAGTAAAAAGAATGTCCTTTCATACCCACTTTACACTGAAACATAAGTGAGGTTATATCTGCCGTATAATGAGAATTTAATATTATGTCATAGTCCCTGCCTGTAGCATTGTATTTGGAAGGTAAAGCAGCATTGCTCTGTGAATCAGACCCTACATCATAGTGTCCAAGTAACATCCTACTGCTTATAACATTGCAGCACTGCAGAACGCATGCAGACATCAGTCTTTGGCACTGATTGCACAGAGAAATCCTGGGTCAAAATCTCAGAGGAACTGCCAAGAATAGAGACAGTGTCCCAGACAGAGCAGTAACGCATCTTGTTTTATCTTTTTGGATCTTCTACTTTTATTTTTAATGTTGCATCCGATTGCTTGATTTTTTTATTTAGACAGAATGATCTTAAACTTGTTTTATCATTTTGTAGCAGTCAGTAGTGCCATTTGAGATGCTCTAGAACAGTCTGCCTGAGTTCCACATGCTGCTCCAGAAGGGCAGGGGTCTGTCTCTCAGAGATGATATGTCATTTCTGCCAGCACCAGAACTGTTTATCATACATTGCAATAAATAGCACTAGACAACTGTAACACAACTCAAGAGAGTCTTGATCAAACAGTGCAAAAATCTATGAGCATCATCTTAAGTGGTCTTCACAGTCAGAAGGTTGCAACTGTGCAATTCCAATCTTAAACTATGCTGCTACCTCCGTTTGCAGGAACCATGCATATTCCTCTCCATCTGTAACAAGACAGCTAGGGTGGCCAGCTCAGTTAGAGATGCTTAGCTAGGTAAAACGAATGCCATTCTGCACGTTTCTTTTTTTTAGGAGAACTTCTAGATCACGGGAGCAGTTGGGTTTGCACCAGGGTCTACATACAACACATTTCAGTGATTAAGTTTTGAAACGTGCCCTTTCCTCCAGGTTCCTCAGTTGTTGACAGCAAATTTTGTAAGTAAGGTGGATGGACTGATGCACTTCTTTTCACAAACACCTCATAATAGGTAAATACTTTATAACACAGAGATTCATACACATTCCAAAGCAATTTGTCCACTACCTCAGAAATAACAAGAATCCTTCGATGCCAAACAACTGTTTCATTATCACTGCAACAACTGGAGTTGAAATACTGCTCTCAAATCTTTAGCTTACTTATAGATGTGTGTGCATGCATGTGTGTATACCAGTCATAAGCATTACCACTGTGAGATCATCAATAACATGCTGCTGTTCTTTGACTTGCAGTCTGAGGAATTCAATTTCTTGTTCCTCCCGTGTGCTGCTGAGATCATTCAAAGACGTGTGCCTCTTCAGTGCTGGTTGTGCAGATAACTTCTCTTTCTACAAAAAGCAAAACAAAATTGAAAAAATTAAACACAAAGAATGTTTTAAAGTGTCTTGCTGGAACAGGAGGAAAATTCTCACGTGTGACATAGTAATCAAGAATTCTTTGGACTCACCAGTACATATTCCACTACAAAGTGAGGCCTCTTTCAACAACAAAAAAAATTACACAATCTGTGTGCCTCAGTGTTAATACCTCACGTAAGATACTTTAAAGCAGAATCAAAGAACACAGTCTGGGACAAAATTAGCAGACAAGTGAACTCAATGATCTAACATAGTACAGCAGTTGGCATACGCACTCAAATTCAGTTCAGATTTCTAATCATAAAAGTAGCATTTATTAAAGCTGATTTTTAGTCATACACTTTCATAGACTCTAAACACATTTTATCTGTCTGTGACCCCTTCCCTTAATCAGTGCGAACTGAAACAACACAAAGTACATGCCACTCTCCATTTAGAGTATGTATATTCAATTGCATTGGCCGAACTTAAGACTCTGAAATGTCTGAATTAGAGTAAAAGCCTCAGAAGCACTTCCACCTCCAAAGTAACTGTGTGCAATGTGTGCTTATAAGATGATGTCAGACATGATTACTTACCAATTCTACATTTTCCCGTGATAGATTTTTTATTTTCTCTTCCATTCTCTGGATACATTGCAACATATCATCATTCTTTTTGCTCATCCTCTTATTTTTTTCTACCAAAGGCTTCAGCTGACTTTCTGTCTCCCGAGAACGTTTGAGCTGCAAATGGTAAAGGAATAAAGTTAGATGTGTTTTAGTTTATATTCGTAGGAAGGAAGAAATATGTGTGTTTCCACTTGCCTTCTTCCTTCGTTCAGGAAGTTTAGCTCTTTTGTTAAGTGGTATCTGATATAGGCTACCACTGAACTAAGAACTACAGGAGTCCAAACAAATGAGAAATAGTATTTTTGTACCATCTACAAAAACACTAGAGCGGGTCACTGGATTTTGCTCTTGGAAGACACTTATGATCCATAGAAGTGATTTCTTGATAAACTAATCTCATTGTATATAAGATTCTTGTGAGCAACTACATTTCTAGCGTAGTTGGTTTCACTGTCCCTTAGTAGGAGTAAACTCCTCGTACTCTACTTTAAAAAAAACTATACCTAATGTGTAATTAGAGCAATGAGACAGTCAGCCAGAGGGCACAGATTCAATCTCAGCATTCTGCTGACATTTTCAAGCTGCTCAATTTTGTTCCTGTGGTTTTATGGTGTTAGACAATTATGTGAAGAAAATTACTGCCCTTTCTTGCATTTGTGTGTATTCAATATCTCACTCTTTTTATTTCATTAATCTCTGAGCTATTTTGTTTGTAAAAAAATCTATTTTTTCCAATCAAAAAATTTTTCCATTTACTGAGTCTTAACTGGAAATGAGAAAAAGATAATCTTTCTCCTGAGAGATAATTTCACTATTTGGTTTTCTGTTTCATTCTCAGATTGAAATTCTTTTTCACAGTGCTTACTCACACAAGCTTACTGATATTACTGGTTTTATGTAATTTGGTCTCACAGTATGTCAAAACTTTCTCCATATCTTTTTCAAAACATATTTCTTACGCCTCTATGTCAAGCATCAAGACAGGCACTTGACTGAGTCATATCTGCCCTCCATCTAGAGTGACGCTGAAGGACAGATGTTGTAGTACGTCAGCATTCTTAAGGATGTTTTGAATGACTTGTGTCCACAGAAAGGATTAGGAGGCTGAATTATCTTGTCTTTATACAATGTAATCTTGAAAAAAGACACAATGTTCTTTAAAGTATAGAGCAAAGAAAAGCAACTGTAGCAGTAAAAGTGGGGAAAAAACCCAACCAAAACAAAAACCACTCGGCACCTAGGCAAAGCAGGAAAAATGGTGAACTGTGCCCAGGCTAAAACGCATGTTCTTCTTAACCCAAGAAACTTAAATTGTTAATGAAGAATCACTTTTGTCATAAGAAACAGCAGTTTAGACTATATAGCTATTTAAAGGGGAAAAGTTTAAAGAAAAAGACACGATTACATTTTCAATTCATCTGATTTTAGTCTAGCATTGTTCAATTGACTTCATTAATCTAGATTCAGTCAAGATGCTGGACAAGAAAATTTCAAAAACTAGCTCTTCCGATAATCATTGAGATGTCATAACTAAATTAAGTCCTTCTGCCATAAAGTAAAGTCTTCTTATCTCAACATGCAGCACTAAGTCTGACAAAGCAAGGAGGAAGATGTCAATGCTTGACTCATCTATAGGACTGACATGTGGCCCTCCCCTTCCATCCTCAACCATACATAATAGCATCATTTTAGAATCAGATACATAGGTTGCATGAGAGAAAACTTCCATCTGATTAGAATGAAAAATCTTTTCTTTTGTCACTAGGAATAGGCCATAAGGACATGTGCAAAAATTCTTCTTGTTAAAACTCACCTCCCATTGCAGTCAATGGGAGTTTTACCATTTTCCTCAGTACAAGCAATTAAGTAGCAATGCCGGCTAATAAAATTAATTCTTAAAATTCTTGTCACATCCTTTCTTTTGTAAGTCACCATCACTCTCCTAGGATAATTTCACCTACTTAAGAGACTTCCCTTGAGAAATGGCAGATTTTTCATCTCCAGCACAGGAAAGCTTTTTTAACTCCTTGCATAAGCAAGTCAAAGAACCAGTGTCAAATTTCAAAAAGATTAATACAGTAATTTAAGTGCATAGATTATGCATCTTTTACACAACATCATTACACAGGGCCACATGCAAGCTACAAGGCATTTCATTATGATGACCCCAAAATAAATTTATACAGTTTTATTTTTCTGGAACAAGACAGATTCCACCTGTGTCTTTTATGGTCACAACATGAATTTCTGTAGAAATTTCTGTTACATTCAGATACAATTGATTGAGGGCAACCAGGACTAATTTGTAAATTATTTATAACACTGACTTTCCAACATTAAATCTTTTACCATAAAGATGCCCTCCCAGCCACCATCTGTGTTATTACTAATTAATTTACCAGTTCATTTCTTTCATCTGCTAATAGAGTATTTCTGTCTTCCAGCTTCCTTATTACGGCATTCAGTTCAGCGATTTTTAACTGAAATCTCCGCATATCTCGTTCATCCAAATGCTGCTCCTTTACATCAAAAACATACAGATACACAAAATTACCTTTTAAAAAATATTTTACCATCCATACTTTTAGTATCATGGTTTAGCAAGTAGATTGTGTAAATTTAAAAGACTCTTTATATCAATGTCTGGAAAACTAATTTTAATTCTCTGAAACACTGAACAATAACACACTGTGGAAATGCTACATGACATATTATATGAAAAGTGTCTGCTTGGGAAATGTATGTAAAGATTTAACATTTTTTTTTTAAAAGCTAGATAAATAATATTTCACCTACTACTGGCTACTTCTCACCAGATTTCTGACTATCATCTAAAAGTGAAAAATCTAGTGCATAGGACACAGAATATAATCACATGGCACAGTTTTGAAAAGTACAGTATTTATCTGCCATTGGTTAAAACAACTCCTAAAGTTATTAAATAAGTAGCTAAGAAAATAATGGGGTTCACAGCTGAAGTTCACAATGTAAATTCTAAAAGTTCTACATCCACATATTTTTCAACATTCTTCAAAATTCAAGAGATCCAAGGAGTTTCCAAATCACCAGTGAAACAGCACAGTGCAGTGTAGGGGCATTTACCATGAACTGGTCCTTTTAGTATTTTAAAAGTAACCACAAGACCAATGTGTTGCCAGGCAGCAATTATCCTGTGCTGAACATTTGAGGAAAACACAATTTTCTTACCGGGCTTCCCATCAGTTCGGTGATATCCCCGACTCCTGCAGGAAGCTCTCTCTTAGGACTGCTGTGGTATCGTTCTGCCTCCTTCACTTGGACAAGCTGTTCATCCAAAGCTTCCTTCTGAAGGAGCAGCTTCTGTGTGTGGCCTGCCTGGACACCAAGGTCTTTCTCCAGAGCCAGAATCACTCTGTCTTTGCCTTTTATCTCATCCATCTGGAAAGAAATAAAGGAAGAAGGAAGTTTCTGTAACATCTCCAAGTGTTCACTGCACGTGTATCCTTAAACTTCCAAAAACAAAGTTCTGTTTCTCTCAGAATTACACTAGCAACCAGATTGTGGCTGCTAAAAAGATGTACCTTCTCTGAAGCCTCCCCCTCCCCGCCTTAAAAAAGTTTCAGCCTTCATTTGATCATGAGTTTGCTGAGTGCAGTCTCAGAAGACAAACAAAAATAGATACAAACATACAATGAAACAGAATACACAGCCACTGAAATCATCCACTTCATCTTAGGATACACATTTATATAAGCAGTAAAAAAATCTCCCTTCACTATGCTTCAGAGAAGAAACACAGGGCTAGTACAAGACAAGATAAGCACACTCTTTAAAACTCACCTGGGCTTTGTTTTAAAGCTTGAGCCATACACATTTGCCCCATGTTGACTCCCTCTTTATTAGTGAAAAATCACACGTGGTGAATCTCTTCACAGACATTTAAAAATTAGTAACATATACACACACACATTTAAACTTAAAATCTTAAGCATACCTATGTATTTTATGTGCCCTTGCTATAGGATTCAAGTGAGGACTAGCCTTTGTATAGAAGGGAAAGAAGCAAATGCACCCAGAGCATTAGAATAAAAAGTAGGAAGAAATAGTTCTTAAACACCATCTATGGTTACTGAACTGTGTTGTTCCTACATCTCGATACCAAATAAAGCACATTGCTAGCAGTGATCTATTGCAGCTCTCCTAGGATTTGCCCCTCACAGCATCAGTGTTAAATTCACTTTTGTACTATTCCAAATGCTAAAGGAAGTGACAATCTGCAGCAGTTTCTATAGAAACAGATTTCTTAACAAGAACGTTAAGCATTAACTATGTATGTATTGGAACTGTGGTGTATCTTCTTCAGTTTACTAGGTTGTTTTCTTGGACAACATAAAGTCATTGAATTTTGGAAATAAGACTACTACAGCCTTATTTTGAAAAAATAAAATAAAATCACTAACTTGTTAAATCATACATTTATTGTTTATTATAGCCCTACATCCATATAAGTCCTTTTTGTTAAACTACACCAAAAAAAAAGGAAAAAAAAAAGAAAAAAAGGAAACATTAGAAGTAACTTATAGTTAGGTCTGAGTGATGTATAGGATTAACACAATCAGATTACATGACCAGCTACAATTTGCTTCTTCAGGATTCTTGCCTTACTCCTTTCACAGTCTACAAAGCATGTGAAATTATCCTGCGTACAGAACCTGAGTAGCAGGAGATGGTCTGGCTGAACCAAGTCAAGTCATGATTGAATATAAAAAGGTCAATTTTGAAGTGAATAAGCTGGTCTACACTACTTCTAAGTTCCAGCTGGAACTGATGGGAGATTGGTTCTGATACAGATTTCTTTCCTGATTTGGGAAGGTCACTGGGTCTCAATTCCTCATTCAGTAAACACGTATAATACTTCCCAGTATGTTAATTCAGATTTGTGAGACTTTCACATATGCCGAAAAGGACTTGCAGGAAAAGAACGCAGTTTTTATTAATGGAAGAATTTGCAACATGCAGGGTTTCAGAAGGACTGTGCAGTGAACAGCAATGATAAAAATTAAGCAGCTGCCTCATTCACTGAATGCTATCTGTCACGAACACTGATCTATCACGGACCCCTTGGGAGGAAAAAATGTCATGTAACTAAATACTGTGGACAAAGTTTTGCTTTCAATTACACAGGTGTTCACACTGAACGTCTATGTCATTGAGAGAAATTTGGCCATGTAAGGCATACATTTAACAAGGAAGAGCCAAGATTACGTAGGCAGCCTTGATTTTAGTTACCCAATTAGCAGCACATTTCATACTCTTCATATTCTTACAACTTAAATGGTAAATGGAACGACACAGGTGCTTAAGTTGGAAGCAAAAAGCAAGCAACAATCTCGGTAGGGACTGCTACTTGCTGAACTGCAGCAGCACAGATTGTTTGAAACAGATGCGACCAGTGGAATCCCGCCCATGTTACCCTTCACACACACTTCCATAGATCAAAGAACACAAGCCCACACATGTTAGAAAGAAAGGCCATGAAAGAGCATGGCTTTGGGGTGGGGGTTAGGGGAAAGCAGGAAAGAAGGCAGAATTCCCCTCTGCTCTTCCTACTATTGTTTTTTTCTACCATAAAATCTACATGTGGTAGAAAAATCTTTGAGACACTGATAATAATTGAAAATAGCAATATAATAGCAATGGCTACACATCCTTTTTCATTTGGGGCTTGTATCTTAAGTTACAGGTAGGCACTAGAGAATCTCTTGCTCCTGTAAATATATGCAACATGCGCGCACAAATACACAGAGCATTGCAATAGTGCTTATTTTTTTATAAGCACAAACCAGCAGAAAGAATAATTTCTAAGCAACTAACTTTTTACAAACTGATAAAGGTGAACAGAACCACAGCAGTAATGCCTCTACCTTAAATTCTATTTCAGAAGCCTGGGGCACAACACAATTCTCCTTTCCTCAAGGGGACAATTACACCTTTGATTTCTCCAATGTAACTGCATCAACCCAGTCAATGCCTCAATTTCCTTAAACTTATGCCAATGTCTGACCCAAAGATTTATCACGTTTCTGCAGTCTTGCACACTACTTGTTCATCGCCCCTCTTTGCTTTCTTAACAGAGAATACAAATTACTCCAGAGAGGAAAAGGAAAGGAAGAGAAATATTTCACAGGGAAATATCCCTCAGTTCCACTGAGGGGATATGGCAGGGAGAGATGGCAGGTCAAGAGGCAGGCAGGCAAAGAAAGAGGGGGTACAGGACTAGGAAAAGGAGAGATATGGTTTAGATTTAAAGTGAACATAAGATGACAGAGAAGAAAGGTCAATCACTCCCACACGACTTTAGCTTAGCTTAGTCTGACATATTCTAATAGTTATCAAAGCTCACACAAAGTCTCCACGCCCGTTCTGTACCATTGGAGAACTGCTCTTTTCTTGAATTCTTACACATTTGGTTACACAAAGAAAAAACGATGGCAGCATAAAGGAAAACAGCCTTATGTAATTAGACCATGCATTAGGGTCTTTATTTTAGTGAGGAGAGGTGTGTCTTCCATTAGGTAAATGAAAATCTAAAGGGATTAATCTGGGTTCCCTGCTGCTTGTTATTTTGATCAAATATATGTTGTGGAAACAACACTGTCATAGCCAAGATTGTCTGGGAATGCACATGGTCTAAAAGAGAAGGAATATTTTTTATTAGATGAAGTGACTGAGTTGGACAGAAACAAGCTTTCAGGTACAGAAGCTGATTAAGCAGATTAAGAAGCTGTATGCTTAAAAGCTTGTCAACATTTCAACCCAAGTAAATTTGCTTTTCCCATAAATGTTTTGGTCTCCCTCTCTTGCTATATATATATGATATGTATACATATATGTGTATATATGTCCATACACAAATACACACAATGTACGTATACATATACACACTCACATTTGGAGATCTTTCCCATCTGGCATTTATTTATTATGTCCACTACTGTAGACAAGCTGGCTTTTATGATATTAAGTGAAATATCAATTAGTGCTCCCCTCACGACCTCTCAAGTTCAAAGGTTTAACCTTGTATTCTATTACTACAATGTTCATTCACCAAACAGCACCCAGAATTTGTTGTTTTGCCATGCACAGCATTCCTCTATATTTCATGCTTTTTAATGTCTGTTTTACATCACCAGGGAGCCATCCCCAAACTACTCATCACTTACATACATAAAATAGTCATCATCTTTCATTCTGTTCTCTCCCAGGTGCAATTTGATTACATCTAAAGGCTCTTTTTGCCTATCAGCTCTAAAATCCATACACACAGGTAGACTTTCACGTGAATTCTTGTATCATGCCTTAGTCATTGCAACATTCTCGTTTCTGACCTTAAATGGAGTCCTGCCTCCTCACCACCCGATGGAAATGCTGCTGCTAATGATGCTCTTTTCACAAAACTCTCATCTCTGCATTCTTTAAGCTGTTTTTCTTTCTACTGCATTCGAAAACAACAACAAAAATCACTCTCAAAGATGTTCAAAGCCTAACTGGAGCCCATTCACTTCTTATCTAATATTAGGGTGCCATGTCTCCTCCCGAATATCAGCTTGCCATATATGCAGTCATGCATTTTCATGTTTTCTCCCATGCCACTGCTCCTACTTGAAGGGACACTCCACAAATGTCCATCTAGTTACCTGACTGACCTTCCTCAAATTCCTCTTATATCTCTCCTTTTCCATGACACGTCTAAAATACAAAAGGAAATAATGAAAAAAACTGTAAATAGTTAACAGAAATTACGTTAGTGAGATCCCAATCTATTGTCAGGTCATCATACAGGATACCTAAACTAACAAATCCCTGAGAATCTAAGCCATAGGGAGGACATTGTAGAAATGCAGGAATTTCTCTATTGGAAGCAACACAGATACATGGCCAGCACTGAGCCGAAGCTAATAAACCTGCATGGATCAGTTCTCACCTGATGATCCATGACTGGATTCTGAGCAAGCAGATGCCTTAGCACAATGAGATACCTATCCTCACACTGGGCTCACAGGTAGTATGTTCAATCAAATATATTATCCCAGAAACTCCTTTCAAGTGGCTGCTTTGGTCTCAAATCTCTTCTCAGTTTAAAACAAATTTTCCCACTTTTTGCAGCTACACAATACAATGGGGTCACACAAACTCTTTTACATTCTCGTCTGCATGGATTTTAAAGCATTTTAGAATAGCCACATTTTTCTTTATGCAATTTAAGCATGGTACAATTCAGTACAAAAAGTCTCTGACAGGGAGGCAGTTGAGCAACATGAGGTTAGGACACATTTTCAATTACATGCTTTGAGGAGTAGCAGAAATACCCTCCGAAAGAGGATTTTAAAGAAAATAAGATCATCTACAAGCAGCTGTGGAGCGAAATTACTGAGAAATCACCTTGGACAGCATAAGTAACTCTGAAGCTCTTGGTTAAAATTACAGCTTTCTAAAGTATCATTTCTTAATTAATGGGTTTTGTGCTGTCAAATGTTAGGTGCTGAACACAGCAATTACCTGCATTGTATCAATGAAGAGCTAGCATTTATAGCCTGTGTCAAAATTACAGTTCCCTAAGAACAGATACCTAACCGCCTCCTAACGGCTAGGAAAAATGAGCAGAAATAAGTGTTTTAATAATATTTATCAAACATGAAAGACAACCAAGCCAACCATTGCAAAAAGTATCCCCCTGCCAATTATCCCACACTTCAATAGCTATAGTGAAAGGAAGGCAGAGACCCTTGGGGGAACTTTAGCCTCTCACAAAGTTGAAAGAGAAATTCCCAGGGAATTAAAAGCTAGATCTATCAGGGCAGTGACATACTCAGTTTTCAAAGTGGAAAAAGCCAGCTGCTGCATTGCCAAGTGTAAGACCTTGCTCTTCACCCATCCTTATCAAAGTTATCTCCTAGCCAACTGCAGAACAAATTTCTACAGTGCTCTTCTCCAGAAGAAATTTAATTAATCTTTATACTAAATATTTGACACTGAAAATAGGAGTATCTTAACAGAACGATTGCTAGCTATTAGGAAAAACTAAAAGGAGATGTTTCTCAAATAAACAGTCATAGACAGAACTACATGGAATTAACACCTTTTACATTTATAAAGGGATGCTAAGAGCCAACATCAATGGCTCAATTGATGAAATCCCAATATGAAAGCCCACCTGGAGGGAGGAATTACAATATTGTGCGTAGCATTCTCTACACCAGACATAGCCATCTATTTACATAAATGTTTCCTGCTTATTTAGGAACCCTAGAGGAAGAGGGAGAAAAGATGCTAGCCAGCCAGTGGAGAAGTAACGGTGATAGACACAGGTAGGTAGGACTTGTTCTTAATTTCATGTGTAGTTTTTCTAAACCAACAATCAGTATTTTCTTTGAATAGCTTTTCCCACTCTTTTTTTAAGTGTGTAAATCTCATAGATAAGCCATATTTTGAAAGTTTTGATAGATTATACAAGAAACACGATATGGGCAGACAATTCCAGAAGTTACTGACCAGCGATATCTCACATCTTTCTCAAAAGCAGCTTGCATTGCTGTAGCCGACTACAACGTCTACTACTGGATCTCTCCTGTTACCTATTACAAGTACTCACTGACAAAGCTATAATGAACAAGTAGTCAAAAAGACAGAAAAGGCAGAAGGACTAAGTAATCCAAACTCAGGGAATTTTTTGTCCAGGTGCCACACCATGCATAACTTCTGTGGGGTTTTAATAATGTTCCATATTTTGTAAACAGATATAAAAGTCAGATTTGTGACCTGCCAACCATAATAAAGTCCTTAGAACATACTAAGAATAAAAACAAAATGCTGAGACTGCACTATAAAAAGCTTTCATTAGATCAGCTTGATTTAGGAAAAAAACAAGCCCCCAGTGGAATGCTGCCCTGTTAGCTCCTGATAGGACAAGCATAAATCTTCAGAGGATGGAAAGCAAAGTATAATTTGCAGTCCTAAAATGCTGGAGGTGATGAGGGGGTCCTTGCAGGAGATTAGTCCAGCCTTGGAATGCAGCTGAAACACGCATCTCAAACAGATGGCGAAATCCAGAGAAGCAGCCTATAATTTGATATCAGCAGCTGTGCATGGAATACACGCGGGTTTCAGTGGCTGCTAAGAAGCATGCTGCAGCAGGCTCTACCCAAGCATGCATGACTGCACACACTTAGATGATTCACAACACAGCTTTCCAGTCTCAAAATTCAAGACTTTGATCAGGAAAAAAAAAGCACGCATGTGTGCCACTGCACAAGTGAAGTGAGAAAAGCCAGGCTCCATCCTTCTCAGGGTGGCAGAGGATCACGGAGTCCCCCTGCCAACAGTCAACTGTCCCTCTGCACTGGTTTACAGAGACAAAAGGTTTCTGCATCACCCCTACTGCTGAATGTAACTGAAAGATATTAATTTCACTGCCTTAAAATGGCAACATCCTAGTAATGGGAATGAAGGAGAAAGTGAGTGCTATTACAAAACAGCGGCCACCACTGCAAAGGATGTAATTTTGGGGTTTGCTGGAGTGTTAAACTTTTGTTCCTACTATTTTTCGTGTTTTACTGAAAAGTAATTGCTGAATCTCTCAGAAGGCAAATGCTTTTTATTTAGTTATCTGAATTTTACACCTTAAAATTTGAAGACAATACCAAATTTCAACAACTTCATCAAGTGCCCAGATGAAGAAATGGAATGTACCATCCCCAAATTTGTGTGCTATACCAATTCTGGGGGAGCTGTTACTACACTAGAAGACAGGAACACCATTCAGAAGTGCTTCGGCATGCTGGAGAAATGAGCCAAAAAAACCTCACAAAGTTCGCCCAAGACAGATACAACATCCTGCCCCTGGGAGGTTTTAAATTCCTGCAACAGAAAAGGCTGAAAGCCGTCTGAAATTGGCAGTTCTGCAAGGAGGAAGAAAGGGAAAACTAACAAAAAAAAAAAAAAAAACAAAATGAAAAAACTTTGGTGTCCTTGGAGGGCAAGTTGGATTTGGTTCAACAGTAAGACCTTGCAACAATTGAAGTTGACTTGATACTGGGCTAAATCAGGACAAATGTAGCCAGAAGGCCAGAGAAGTGTTTTTGCCTTTTATTCAGCACTTGTGAAACCATACCAGGAGCAGTGCAGCCACTTTTGGGCTCTCCAGCACAAAAAAAGATACAGACAAACTGGCACAAGTGTCATAAACTGGAAGATAGCCAGTAAGACCAGTGTACACTGTAGGGCTGCAGCATATGGCATTCACAGGATGGGCGAGGGAGCCCATGGGATGCACTATAATTGCAGCTACCCGTTCAGCCATCTAAAGGGGGATACAGGGATGAACAAGGCAGACGTTTCTCAGAGATGCACAGCAAAAGGACAAGGGTAATCATCAAAGGTTACAGAAAGAGGAAGAAGAAAGAAGTTTCACAGTGACTAGGCATTGGGGCAGGTTGTCATGGAGGCCGTGGATCTCCATCTTCAGAGGTTTTCAAATTGGACTGGAGGATGTCCAGAGCAACTTCACCCAGCTTTCAAGGCAGCCCTGCTTCAAGCAGGACATTGGACCAGATGACCTCGAAAGGACCCTCACCATCTACATTTTTCTGTGATTGTATGATATTCCAGTTCATGTATGGAATGCCAATGTTAAGTAACACACTAAGGACTCATAGGCAGATAAACACATTAAGAGCTGTGCAAGGTTAGAAAATGCTAACTTGTGAAGAACTTGAGTTGAAATTTTGTTCCAATTCAGGACAAAACCATCTCATCCTTAATTCTGAAAAGATGTTACTCTCAGTCTTTCAGAAGTCTTTGCTTAGATCATGAGATACAGTGTTATACATATACCCAAAACTGAAATAATAATTATTAAAAAACCACCAACAGTACATAAACTTATTTAGGCAGAGGGTTTCTGTTCCTTGAGCAGAAGTTTACTTGATGTTGGCTTGATTTTTACCTTTAAAACTGCTTAATCTATTAGCTTGAATTACATTCTTCCAGGTACCACATTACATATATTTGGGAAACACTAAGCAGAAGAAGGGCTCCACATTGGAAGGAGTTTTTAATTCATGCAACTAGATAATTTGGACTAAGGAGATTAAGGAAACAGTGCATCTATCTTCATAAATCATGGCTGATAGGAACTTCTGAAAACCACTCCTCCAAACAATTTCTTGTACTTTGATTCTATTAACAGCAAAAGGATTTTTCCCTGCAATTATGAATCTGCAGTAATGTCACACTACTCTTTAGACAATTGTATGAGATCATTTAAGAATGCAATTGAAATAGGTAAATTTAATTCATCTTGTGTACTGTGTGCCCCCTTAATCACGGATCTGATTGTACATCTAATAAGATCAATGGAATCCTATACATTGATTTGGTGGTTAACAAAATTGGGACTATTTTACCTTAAATTGAAATAAGTCTTTCAATTCATTTCAATCCAAGCTGTTTAGGAATATTCAGAAGGACCATAGGTGCAAAGATTTTAACAAGATTCGATGGTATTTGTCTGTAAAATCGGTGAAAGGTTTGATGTTAAAGACATTTCCAGTAGAGGAAATATTTACTAAAACCCTACACCACAAAACAGGACGCAAGTGTCATGTGTTTACTCCAAAGTTTAAATATTATGTTTATCTTAACAGTGCCTGACAAAATAAACATTCATTTTCCTTCTTATTCAAGAAATATTATAAATGAGTAAATCAGTGATGACATAATTCAACATATTTTAGTGATTGTTTTTTTGCATGTATTTTCCAAGGCAAGTACTGTAAAGTGTCCATTGCTCTTATCTCTGCAAAAAGAGTATGCGGAGAAATGTGCCTTGCAAAGCAATGGCCTTCTTAAACACAGGGTCCAGGTAGTCCCAGAATGAACGTAGCCTCTAACTGATACAATGTACTCAATATTCATGCCCTCCTTCACAGCTGTGCTGACAACAGAGTAAGGTTGGTCTGTTGCCAAAACTCACCAACAATTTGCACATGCTATTACAGCAACTTCAGGCGAAAGAGAGAAACTTTACTTACCACTGAAAGCTAACTTTAAACTTGATTTTAAAACCAAGTCAGTCAGTCAAATGACAAGCTTCATTGAGGCATAAGAAAAAATGGCTGAAATACAATGTTATGTTGTGTACATTTTAATATTTAGATTAAAACATTAAATTCCCTCATATTAGAGTTCTGCTCTTTAAGCTAATTCATAAACATAACTTCATAAACTCAACGTTCTTCACCATTAATTGGCTCTGTACTAATTTACTTTGTACCAGCCCAGACCTCAGAAGGAAAGCAGACATACTGCTTACAAGGATGCCATTAAAACAGAAGTCTGTTGATATAGGTATGTACACACTTGCCTATGCAGCCTCAGCTGAATGTGTGCTTCGGGGCTGTGTATACTGAAGCTTCATGAATTAGAAAGTACAATTATGACTTTGTATATTTCTTTTTTGGAAAAAAACCTGATCCATAAAAACAGGCTTTAACATTTTTCCTTCATACAGATCATTTTTCAGTCTGCTATTTCTGATTTTGTTTTTTTCTTTTTTCCTATTTGCTGTTTTTTAATGCTATATCTGTTTTTAAGTATCTGAATCTGTATAAGCACAGTTTTCATACTACATTGACAGAATAATACAGCTGGTCAGACTCAACTACTCAGAAAATATTGGCTGAAAAGACTAAGTAATAGCTGTTCTTGCCTTCTTATCTTATTCTCCAAGTTGTCTCTTTACTTTTAAGACATCTGTTTCATTCGTCTCTCCAGTTTGTTACCAGCTATTTTTACTTCCAGTTTCTTAGCTGCCAGCGCATTGTGCTGATGCATATATGTACAGCAAGAATATATTTACTTTTGGGGGAAAAAAATAAAAACACTCATGTCAACAAGCATTCCTTAAACTACTGAAAACATTTATATCACTGTTATATTAAGTCAATTACAGAAACTGACAAATTCCAATATAATTTCATACAGCACAGAGAAAAAGGGTGTTTTATTTTTTGACAAGTAGCTATTTTACTTGCCCTTTTTAGGTACTAGGATCTTCCCCGTTCAATCTTCTTTGTATTGGCTTATTGGGTATTTTTCATGGCTCAATTCAAAACTGTGAAGACAATCTCAAAACCGACTAATCATATTTCTAAAATACTGACAATACAAGCATGGCTGTTTATGCACACAATGTAATTGTGTCCATATATTCATAGACAACGGATTTTGCTTTTTTCCCTTCTCACCACTTTCTTTTTTGACAGGCAGCCAAAAAATGCAAGATATTACTCAAATTAGTCATGAGTATTAAAATCAACGGTAAAAATATTGATTTTTTTTTTCAGCTGCAATATCCATGTGCAACACATCTGAAAAACTAACTTGTGATCTAAAACACAAAATAAATCAGCCAAGTCTGGCAAGACTATCAGACACTGAATCCTGAATTACTCTATCTGAATTTGAATTACAGTATGGCCAGCCCACGTAGGCTGTTAATACCGAAGATGCTGACTTCTTAATACCGCCATAAAACACAACACACGTACAAAAAAGCACATTAACTGAAGCTCATTTACTGAACTGTGCTAATATCAATAGCACTGCCTGCCACCTCCTTGCCATTTCATCCCACAAGGGGAGGAACTAAACCAACCAAGTACCCCAAATCCTCAGCTGATACGGTTAATCTGAAACGGAAGGCAAGCATCCCTTGCACTAATTAAAATAGGGGAGGGGAGGGAAATATCCTGATGATCTGATTCTGTAATCCCACTCCCACAGGAAGAGAGCAGCATCTTGGAGCTCTGCAGTGTTTTATACCTTGCCCCAGATTTAAAGAGCGCCCTATGCAATAACAGCTGCCTAAATTGCTACGAATTCCTAGAAGAAACACTTCTCTTTCATAAAAACAACCCATATGATTTAATGAAAAAAATCAAAATTCATTATCTGATAGGAGTCGAGGCACTACAAGGCAGCACCAAGCTCCTGATATTTTTTCCCTGTATTTCTCTCCTGAGGTGGGGCAGGGGAGATGAGAACCCTTCCAGTGACAGCCCACGAGGCTGACATCAGGCTTCCTCCGGGGCAGGGACTGAGTGACAGGAGTCATCTGCACCCTCTCCAAACACCTTCTTAGATCTACAGAGTCACAGAGGACCAGTAAGGCTCCAGTTATAATTCTGGATTAATTCTTCGTTTCGCAGCAAGCCAAAAGCTTCCACTCTTTAAAGAGAAGAGATAAGCGGTTCCTTTACAACACCATCCAAACACACGGTGTAGCTGTGTTTACTGGGGCAATGTGGGAGGACAGAAGCTGGGGTGCCTCGCCTCACCATTTCTTGGGTTTGAGAAGGTTAAATTTAATTACAAACTGTTCTCTAGAAAAACACAGGCCACAACATAGCAACCTTCTCTTTCCTTTAACATTTTTTAAAATTATCTGTACTTTATAGTCAGGATTTTTAAATTCCACATTTATAATATGGAATAAAATATGAAAGAAACTATGCTTACAGAAACTTCATGTTGTTAGTCTTTGCAGTGGTCTTTAATTAATCAAGGAAATGATACCTCTGAGACTTGATTAACATCCAGTTTATTTAAAGCATAAATGTTAACCAAATTAAAAGCTTTCATTGTTTCAGACAGAAAATCACCACTGTTAAAAAAAGCTTGCCCTCACCATCATTTTTCCTAAGGAATACATGAAATAAGAGGACATGTGCAAACACAAACTGATCAAATATTTTCCTTAAGAAAACTGATGTTTCATTCCATTTAAAGTCTGTACTTCTTGATGTATGATAAATATGATGCTTATTATAATTTTAGATTTTATTTGCATAGCTATTGTATTGCTAGTTTAGGCAGATTCATGAATCAGATATATGCATACACATGGAAAATATCATGGTACCAAACAGAAGTGTCATTTTATGATGAACTCTCTAAATGTACCGCTGTCTACAGCCCTTCTTAGATTCTTTACATTTCACAAAGCTGAATAATTTGAAATATTTGGGGCACCCGCTGTCAGGAAATATTGCCTGGTTTTCGATTTTATACAAACAGCATAGTCCGCCATCTGTGCTGAAGTCCTAGCGTTTCTGAAGCGTGAAAAAAGCCTGCTGTCCCAGGCCCTAACTTTTCTGCTGTAATAGAAAAAAACACAGAAATATTTTTTAAAAAAGTGCAACAACACTTCAGATTGAATGACCTGGATAATGATGCAGAAGCAGCAAAGATATTGTCTTGCTTCAGCACAATTGGTTCCTCCACTATAAATATAAAAGCTCTCTGAAAAGTTAATTTGCCATCTCACAAAGGTGTTCTTGCAATGAGCAATGCCTGCCTCTTTTGGTCAACAGGACTTTGTAAGGAAATATAGTCGAGCAAGTGGGAAAGGGAAAATCTATTTCTTTGATCTCTTGAGAAAACTCAGCCTGGAAAGTTGTGGTTCACTCATATTCCTTTTGGTGGGACATAAAGCTTTGGAGTGGGTTGGGCTGGGCATGGAGCCAAGGTTCATCTTTGCTGTAAGGAGGAGAAAGTTGCAGAAATATTGGCCTACTGTAGCAAACAGCACTGATGAAAGATGTCACTGCAAAAGAGTGTTTTGATATTTATGGGCACACAGAGCAATATACTAATACCTGCTATAAAATGCTATTAAGCATGCATTACTTAACGAACTTACCAGCCTGCGGATCTCTCTCTCACATTCCCGCTTTATTCTATTAATCTCATCCTGATGGGACTGATAAGCTGTGCGCAGGTCAGCAGCCTTCATCTTATCTGCCTGCATAATGTTGTTCAAAGCTTCTTCAAGCTGCTTTTTGCCAGATTTCAGCTCCAAGATCTCCTGTTGCAACTTCATCCGTTCACTGTCGAATGCCTTGCGAGCCTCCTCCTTTGCTTCACTCAGCAGCGCCGTCTTCACTTTGTCAGCTGCCCCATCCCGCAGGACATTGACTGTTGACTGCAAACGCTGAATTTCTCCATCTTTAATTTTTGCCATTCTCGCTACCTCCTGCTCATGCTGCCGGATCAATAGCTCTCTAACACTCTGAAGTTCCTTCATTTTCTCCTCGTGGAGTTTGGCTTTCAGCTCAGAAACATAGGCAGTGTGCTTGTGCTGCTCCTGCTCCCGTTCTTGCTTAACCTCTTGGATTTTCTCTCTCAGTTTACCCACCTGGAACATCAATATAAAATATTGATTAACAAGTGCTACCACACTTCTAAAAGACACCACGGAAACTTTTCCTAAAACGTTATTAAAAACTCATCCTGAATATTCAAAAACAAAGACTGCATACCTGACATGTCTCTCTCCAGTAAACAACTAGAGAATCAGGGCTAGAAAAAGGCCATGTGTGTGCAGGAATCTGCCATGAGGATGTGCTATTGGCAACAAGTTCTCACAGTTTTATGGAATAAAATAAAACTGAGCAGCATCCACTCTACTTCCTACTGAGCAGCATCCACTCTACTTCTACTCTACCTTATTTCCTACACCAACTGCCCCAGACTACTCTCATCCATAACTGCACTCTACAGGCAGATGGAAAATGAAACAAACAGGGAAAAGAGTTTGCGTTTACATCAGGAAGGAAATGCTAGAAAATTTTCTAGTATTTGAAGGACCACACTTCATGAATGCTCATAGTGACTTCGATCTTTGCATACATTCAATTAATTGATTTCTACAACAACCTTCTGGAACTAAGCAGCACTATCACTGTTTCACAGATGGGATGCTCAGCCAGGCATAGATCGATTTACCAAATTTATACACACACTGCCTTCGGGATTTTAGTCTCAAATTACTACACCCAAATCCACTACTTGACCCAAGGTACTGCCTGCTAATCAGACAAGAAGGGATCTTGCCTTGAAGGAATAGAGAGAGGAGATCCCATCAACAAACGGGCGTTTTTGTCAGTAGGAACACAGGGAAAAACTAAATTAAAGGGGAGTGGGGCAAGAGAAAAAGAGACATTGATTTTGGATTTCTTAATTTCTTAGCTATGTTAATGGGAAAGTCCTTTTCAGATAAGCCAAAAGAACTGGTCTTCTGAAAAATCAAGTCTACCCAAGAGGCTTCAGCGAGGACACCCCAAACCTGAGGGTATTCGCAGTCCCCGAACACTCCAGAAAATATAGACCAGTGACTCTAAGGGTTGTGGGGGGAGTAGGGGAAAGGTCTTACAGCCTATTATAGTAATATCCACTGTGATGAAACCTCATTATAAAATGACGCTCAGCAGGCTGCATGGAAAGCAATGCTTGTTCAAAGTGGGATTAGATCTTAGTTTAGAAGAAATAAAATAAGAACGAAAAAAAAAAAAGAAAAGAAAAAACAGGAGAAAGGCTTGCTTCTCTATTATAGTGTACCAGAAAGGCTATAATGAATTTCATCACATGTAATGTCAGTAACATTTTTCTACTACTCCTACCACAGTGACTGCCAAACTGTGGGCTCTACACATGTACTTCTCATCTAAAGCAAAGTCAGAGGCAGAGATTTCAAAGACTTTTGTTTTAACCTGAGTGGCAGTACAGTCATACATAGCAAGCAGTGCTTCATGGTAAGAGGAGGCTACTGAGCAGCAAGATGTTAGTCACTGTTACAGTATTCCTAGACTGCCTGCATCCACACTATACAAAGCTGGGATCTGTAGTCATACAATGCATTTAATTCAAGCTAAACTAAACCAGAATTGCAACTTGCCTCAGATTAGTAAAGAAACAATGTGAGATCTCTAATAATATTCAGACTATAATTTACTACAAAGGTTTAATTAAAATAATTTTTTTGCGTGTTTCTGGATCCTACAGTCAAACCAAGAAGCACAGGGTTAGATGCTTAGACCAGACGATTGTTAAAGATTCTTCCAACCCAAACGATTCTATGATGTTATAGCAAAGCTAAGCCACTTACCTATTTACTGTCACAAGTGGATGAGTTCATTCATAAACTTGCAAATGAACCAACACTCATTATTTACTTAAGTCTATCAGTTATTTCCTTACTGATGAGCAAAGAAAATTGAAATGAAACTGAGCAGTGAAACCTAGCAATGATGACACAGGAAAACAAACTGTATAATGGCATATACAAACAAGGTTAATTTACTTCCAGAACTACAGTAATTTAAAATTAGTCATACTGTACATAAAGCGTGCAACTGAAAGACAGTTTTCAACACAACACATTAATAAATGTGCCTTCCTAAAAACATTTTTCATATATGAGAAATGGATTCTGACATTTTGGAGGAGTACTGAGTTACACAAAATGGCATACTTGCTCCATTTTTTTCATCTTTCACTGAATTGAGGAAAGGCAACATCTATATGCATTGTTGCTGTGTGTGAGAACATATATTAAACCACTCAGAGTAACTGAATATTATTATATATCACTAGTTGTTTCATTTACAAAGCTTCAGCAAGAGCAATGTATACAAGAGTAAGAATCCTTCTAAACCCCCTGGATTTTCACCCTGCATCTTAAATGCCTATCATTCCTCATGACCCAGTAAAAAAGATGCATCCTAATTTTCAAGATCTTTCAGAAGTCTTTTCTCTTTTTTGCTTCCTGTCACAGCAGATGAAAAAGATCTGCCTGTTAGCTCTTCCCTGCAAGCCACAAGCTGTCCTTCCTGCACTCCCTCCACCCTTCTCTCCTGCACACTGCATGGATCTGGACACGTTTGCCTTCCAGAGCAACTGACTGACTGAAAATAGTAGTGTGGCATTTTCCCATATGCCTAAGTCTCAGTTTCAAAAGGAACTTAAACTTTAAAGCAATTTGTCTTTTTTTAATTTCCAGCACTCTTTTTCTTTTATTTTTTTTTCCATGGAGAAAGCTGTTCTGTTCATCAGCAGAACATCAAGCACAACCAAGAAATGAACGCACTAGGGAAACAAAGTCAGACAGGATACAAGTGCACCAATAAAACAGGTATTTTCTCTCTTTCTAAATTAAATCTTTAATAGTTGATGCACACAGATACAACACTTGCCAAAGCAGCAGCTAGCTTCTTGGAAAAAGAATGCCAAATGTTGTTGCTTCTTCCCTTTTGCATGTGTGAGCAGTGCCTGAAAGAAGAAATTTCTTTAAAACGATATGATTATATTATCATAGAATATTTGCATCTGGTGTTCTTTGACAAGGTACTTTGTGCACTTGAAACAGAAATATTATAGTTCAGTTTTATGACCTGGAGTCAATGACATAATTTTAAAATTATGCATTTACTAAAAGGCAATAACCTATTTACTCACCTATATTTCTGAGTTCTACTGAACGACTGCCCAATAAAAATGTTACGATAAGAACTTACTAAGGACTACCTCATTTTTTTTCCTCTTGGATTTAAACACAGCTGTTTTTTATCTGTGGCACAATAGTCAATCACCTGGGCGGACGGGAGGGATACTTTCCACACAGCCTTTTGTCAGGGACTCAGGTTATGCTAGGAAATTTATTGCCAGCTGTGAAAAAGGCAGGTTACAAGGCATAAGGTCAACAAGAAAAGATGCTGTTTATTTTAAAACGCAAACGCAATAGCAAATTTCCTTCAAAAAGAACAAAAGAAGTCTGTATGTTTTACTTTTTCTAAAAAATATGCAAACTCCACTCCTGTTTAAGCATACTTACAGTTGTCCAGCCAACAGCATCCTTTCTGTGAAAATTTCAGCATGTATTGATCAAGCCAACAAAAACAATTCACTTAGGCAAGACTGGTGAGGACACAAGCAACCAAAGAGGTCACTGAAAAAGGCAGCCCTGACACTGGCCCCATTTTTAGCAACATAATAGCTGTTGGGTGAGGACACATATTTGTAACAGCAACACAAGGTACAAGGCACTTGTCATTGCTTGCAGAGTTCATCATGGATTTTAGCTTCTCCAACAACAAAGAACAAACTCTTGAAGATTTTTGCGTGTTTGTTTTTGGGTTTGTTTGTCTGTCTTAAGTAGCGAGTTTCCTTCCCTGACAAAGTTCTCTATTTGCCTACCTCTCTTCAGTCCCCCTGGCCCATTCCTCATGGATTCCAAGAAGGAATTAATTGGGCAACATTTAACACTTCCACCATGCTTCACGCAACGCAATTCCAAATTCAAAAGCTCAGTTACACTGCAGGTTATATAGCACAATAAAAACCACATGCTGGGAAGAAAACCTTATATCTTTCCATAATGATTTTGGAAATTCTACTATTTAAATTACACTAAATAAATTTACTTTTTAAACATTTGCAATCTTCAAGAGAAAGAAAAAAAAAGGTACATGTTTACTGGTCTTCTGTTTAAAAATGTTCCTGCATCTACACTAGCTTTTCAAAAATTAATTGAACTGTACTTAGACAACTTCTACGTGGAGTTAGGGAATATAGAATCAAAGAACAGCTGAGGTTAGAAAGAATCTCCAGAGCTCATCTAGTCCAGCCTTGCTCAAAGCAGGGTCATCCAGAACAAGACGTTCTAGACAACGCCCAGTCAGATTTTCAGTATCTCCAAGGTCATGGCCTTCACAATCTGCCTGAGCAACCTGTTACATTGTTCAATCACCTCAAAGAAAAAAGAAAAAAGAAATACATATATATATATATAATTCTTACATTTCAATGTTATTTATTGTATTTCAGTTTATGCTCCCTGCTTCCTGTCCTTTCACTGGACACCACTGAGGGTGTCTTGCCTTCTCTTCCCCAGCCTAACAGCTCCAGCTCTCTCAGCCTTTCCTTGTATACCAGGTGCTCCAAGTCATTCACCATTTTCATAGCCCTTCACTGGATTTGATCCAGTATGTCCGTATCTGTCTTGCACTGGGTATCCCAGCACTGGACACAGCACTGCAGATGTGGTCTCACCAGTGCTGAGCAGATGGGAAGGATCACCTGCTGCCAACACTCTTCCAAAGCAGCCCAGCATATCGTCAGCCTTCCTTGACACAAGAGCACATAGCTGACTCACGTTCATTTTTTCACCACTGCAAACACATGCAGATCAGATTCGCACACTCTACCTCCACAGGCATTCTCTCATCCCCAGAAGGGTTCCCCAATACTTTTTTACATTCAAAAGCAGGGTCACACAGTCTGATATGAACTGATATTTGAAAAAGAAAGAACAGCATTTCTTTATGCTTCTCAAAAATCTGAAGTGACCTTGCTTTTTTAAAAATTAATGCAATCATTGTAAGTAAAAGGACAAGAAATAAGAAAAAGTTATCTATCATACTGTGCAACTAAATATGGCTTCACTGAATTGCAGCAACATCTACAGCAGTATCTTGAAAAATTTCTTCCCTGTTACACAGTAGAACAATCTGAATGTCTTATCTTGGAAACTGTGTGGAAAAGAACTATTTTATAATACAGATCTCATTTCCAGTGACATGACAAGGGACAAAATAACAAAAGCAATAAAAGCAGTAAATTATCTCTTTCCTTCTCTTTTTGTTATGTCCCTGTACACACAAACCCAATGTTAACCGATGCAGCTTAAGCCTGCTCCAACCACAATCATTTGAAGAATTTCAACAAAATTTAACAGTAAGATGTTTTTCTGGGCCTGATATTGAATATTCCTGAGTACCTTCTGCAAAATTATCTGAAGCATCACTTCTCCAGGATAACGCAAGGTTTCATTGCTCCATATTCAGAGCCAACTCGATTTATTCTAAATTAGACAGGGAAACACTGGTATTACCAGGTTGTAACCAGACATACCAAATTGCCATATCCTTCTGAAATTTCAATTTGGCAGGTAAATCCTGCACATTTCTTGCTTGCCTCCTTCCCTTGTGTTTTTCCAGGCAGCAAAGAAATGCTTCCTTTGAATATACACCTTCCACGCCACAGCTGGCTAGAAAAGGGAATTATTGTTGCCTTCCTAGCAATCTTCCTTCACCAGCACCAGGGTCAAGGTCTTTAACTGAGTATCTGAAGACCAATGAGCTGTTGCTAGGCCACTAGGAAAGCTCTTCATGAATAGGTATTTCGCATCCGCATCAACTACATTGAAACTATAGGTGTCACGTCCAGTGAAGCAGCTTTGTTTGCCTGATCTTTTCCTGGTTGTAAGCTGAAAAGGGCTGATACTGAAATTGGAAAGGAATCAGCTTTGAAGTCTCCAGTCATATCAGAAATCCACTTGATGGGGGTAACAGGTCTAAAAGATTCATCCAGGAGATCTGTAGATCTATTTGGATCAACTTTAATATGTCTACATTGGTATGGTGTCCAAAGATAAGGAAGAGAAGTAACCCCAAAGGCTGAGTGTTTGAAAGGCACACCACTCACTGCTACAGCGAGGAGCTGAGTAGAAAGCAGTAATCACTGTCCCCCCAGACACAAACTCACACTTTGGTGGCCATGTCAGAGACTACTCCGTCAGTCTTAAGCACCGAATACTTATAACTGCTGGACACCTGCAGCTCCTACTTGGAAGTGGCATGGCATAGTGATATATCTTGTAGCAAGAGAAAATCACTGTGCAACAGGCTAGCATCAGAATAAAAAGATGCTCAACATGAAAGGTTGATAATTAACAGCTTTCCCAGGAACGCTGTGGAGTCTCCTTCTCTGAAGATATTCAAGACCCGCCTGGACAAGTTCCTGTGCGGCCTGCTGTATTAGACCCTGCTTCGGCAGGTGGGATGGACTAGATGACCCACAGAGGTCCCTTCCAACCCCTACCATTCTGTGATTCTGTGATTCTGTGATAATTATTTGAACTGATTCTGTGTGTCAAGGATAAATCCTCCATCAACTGGACTGCAAGACCTCTGTGCTAAAACGAACAAAATTTAAACTATTTCAGGGGAGAAACATGCTAAAAATCTGTACTTTTTAGGACACAATAGTATTTCTGTGGAGTATTAAACTTACAGGTAAGATCTTTCAAACTTCAGAAACAATGTGAAAAGATTTCTGGAGAACCTGCAGGCCCGATTTCACTTTTTCATTGGCAATGACAAGTGGTCACATCAGTCCACAGCCTAGGAAATCCCCTGGCTTCTCTCCCAATTACAGCATCATATTGCATCTTCTGAGTGTAGCTTCTCTTCTATCACTTCCAGTTGTCCAAGAGTCCAATCTGTTTTGCCTTGTTTCTGCTTTCAGGCAACAACTCCTGAAAATCGCCTTCTCCTCTAATAAGAGCGTAGAAGTGGCAGAAGCAGCAGTCAGACATGACTCCGCCATATCAGACACTGCTTTGATGGAACTTGTACTCACTGCTCAGTTACATGGTTTAACCCCAGCTGCCAAGTAAACACCACACAGACACTCGCTCACTCCGCTCCCCTCCACCCCCGCTGGGGTGTGGGAAGAATTGGAAGGGTAAAAGTCAGAAAGAAACTCATGACATAAGAACAGTTTAATAATTCAAAAGAAATAATAATAATTTTTTAAAATTATAAGGAAAAGAGAAAAAAACATAGAGAGGAAAACAAAACCCAAGAAAGTCAAGTGATGCAAATGAAAACAATTGCTCACCACCACCCAACCAATGCCCAGCCCGTTCCCCAGCAGCAGCCCACCTCACCAACCTCCCCCCAGTTTTATTGCTGAGCATGATGTCACATGGTATGGAATATCCCTTTGGTCAGCTGGGGTCAGCTGTCCCGGCTGTGTCCCCTCCCAACTTATTGTGCACCCCCAGCCCACTCACTGGTGGGGCAGTGTGAGGAGCAGAAAAGGCCTTGGCTCTGTGTAAGCACTGCTCAGCAGTAACTAAATCATCCGTGCATTACCAACACTACTTTCCGCACAAATTCAAAACATAGCCCCATACAAGCTATTATGAAGAAATTTAACTCTGTCCCAGCCAAAATCAGTACACGCAGTCACCATTTTTCTGGTCCATCTGCCTCTACTGCTTGCTTCATTTATCTATGACCTTATCCATAGATCCTTCTCCATAGCAAAAAGCCTCTTGTGTTCACTCTTTATTCTGTCCACTTTCTTAAATATCTTCTTCTTGTACGGCCATTTCCAGTAACAAATAAACAAACTCTTTAAAAAGAATAAATAAAATAATCAAGGCACCACATCTACTGCAATCTTTCTTGCCTCAAGCATTTCCACTTCTGATAATCTTTTAAGTTAACTCTCAAGATTACATGACAATATCAAAGGATCACAGAAAATGTGTTTCTGTTCATATCTGAATATATGAAACTTCTCTCTTTTCCCTGTGCTATATTCGAATCCCCTACAAGCTTCTGAATACTCCAGTGATTGTCCTTTTATTACAGATTAAAATAGTTTAGATATGTAATTTTATAAGACACATTAATTTTAAAGACCCTACTACAGTTCTTAGTCGAATTTTCCTGTAGATCACATTGTAGCATCAGACATTCTTAGGATCTCTTGCACTGTGTTTTCTGTTGACCTCTTCCAACATGACACCATCTAAAAGGTTTAATTACCATACTTAATCATTGCTTAATATCAGCCTATTGATGTCTCACTTGTCTCCAGTATCTGCTTTACCAGGGTTAGAAATTGCATTATCGTGTCCAGCGTATTCACTCATTTAATAATTTTGAATTATGATTGAAGTAACACTGCCACATTTGTTCTCAATAACTTTGTTACTTACTGTCCAATGTTTGACAGATGTCCAAAATTCTCTCATTTCAGTGATTTTGTTAAGTATTGAGAATTTGCATTTATACATCAAGCACACAGAAGAGCTGAATCCAAATGCCTTTCAACTGCTGTCAGGAAACAACCCACCAAAGGGATGTGCTTCCTTTTAACCCCAGTCAGTAGTGGCAGGAGTAACTATCTACATGGTTTTACCAATACTTCATCCTTTTCCCTGCTCCAAGAGGGCTGCCATATTTCATTCCCAATTACAACACCCTAGTGTCTCCTTGCTGCTGAGTACACCCCTTGTAGTGCAGTAAGTTAACCGTCTCCTTTCTTATTCCATACATAGCACACAGGAATAACAGTCATTTATTGTCCTGGTTTTGGTTAAAACAGAACCGATTTTCTTTTAGTGAATCTTCCTTAAAGCTAAGTTCTTCTAATTAGCTGCATTTTTCTGAAGTTGGCTGCATATTTTACAGACACTGTCCGCTCCAAAGCTGGTAACACCCAATGTTTGTAGTTACACTGAGCTAACGGTGGGAAAGGAATGCAGAACAAGGCCCCTGTTCATAATTATTGCTATAGCAGCCAAGGTCACTGATAGTCCTTTTAGGTCCCACAAGTGAGGAGTCGTAAAGTGTCATGCTTGCAGGGAGGGGTGGCCAGGACAGGCGACCCGATACTGACCAACTAGGTACTCCGTGCCATGCACGTCATACTCAGTTTAAAGCTAGGGGATCACGAGGGTCTTGTTCTCTTCGTCCATGGCCGCCTTCTGAAGAAGACCCTGCTCCTTGTCCTGCCTGTTATTCTGATCCAGATTCCAATCCGTGCATTCCTGAGTCCAGTTCCTGCCCACTCCTGAGGCCAGTCCAGGACTGCCTGGTGCTGCCTGGCAGCTGCTGGCAGGACGCCCGCGCCCCGACACCCAACTCCAGGAAACTCCATACCAGTTTTGTATATTTTGCATTAATATTATTAGTATTATTAGCATTATTAGCAAAACTTTTTATATTCAATTTGTAAGTCTCTCTCCCTTTTCCTCCTTTTCCCTTCCTCTGGTGAGAGGGTGGGGGTTAATAGAGAGCATCTGCCGCTCAGTTTATTGACACCCTGCTTTAAACTGTGACATTTATATAAATATATATTCAGTATGTCTGGATTCCCAAATCAACAGCTGTATTTAGAGTTCTTCCATACATACCGGCCATAACTCTTTTCCATATGTCTTTTTTAATCCCCAGTAAATAAAGCTGTTTTGAAAGTATGACATGCTGTCTTTTTTTTTTTTTTTATTTCACGTATTGAAAATATTTTTTTTTCAACTTACAAGGAATCACTGTTACACACAGATTCAACATCTGACATCAAAGCTCAAAAAACCCAAAGAAATCTGGGAAAAGCATGATGACTTACAAAAACAATCTATAAAATTGTGAGGTGATACAGTGGCAGCTGAGTTGAAACAACTCATTTGTCCTGACTCCAAGATGTGTTTGGATCTCAATTCTATAAATGTACAGTCACAAGCAGGATATTTAAAAGCGATAGCAGAACTTTGTGAAGACAGAGCAATAGTGACAGAAAACACTGTAACATCTTGCTATCAGGAACAAAATACTACTGAAAGTGTTGGAAGACTATCTTCTAATGATTGCTAACCATCTCAGCAGGTATAGATACTTTGAAATACTTGTTCCTAAATATTCACGGATCTCAGCACAGGCATTTATAAAGCCACTGAGCAGATTCACATTTTCTTGACTCTGACTGCCAAGACCATGCTCATTCACTGGAGCTCCTTGTGCTTACTGCACCAGACTTTAAGGTTCAGTTACAGCAAGTCCTGCCTCCATTCATGTTAAAATAAGTATAATTTTTGTGCTTCAGTCAACTCTTTTTGTTACTTGATACCCAAAGTTGTTATGTCTTCAAGCAAAACGTTTCCTCTAGCAGAGGGCAGTATGTGAGCCCGTCTTCAGCCCATGAATTTCCTTCTCCGGGCTCTCCATAGATGGCAGCAAACCTGCAACCCCAGGAGGACACGCTACGTATCAACAGGCTGTCCAAGCACATTAAACAAGTGTTCCCAAAACAAAGGGCAGTAAAAGGGAACTAAGGCAGGGCCACGACTTTTGCTTCATCCCTTTAGCAACATCAATGAATCCAGCTGCTCGTACACCAGAGGCCCAAACCACCACCAGCAAGATCCACGATGAGGCACATTCAGAGAAGTGCAAGCATCAATTTCCGATCAGGTATCGCGCAAGCATGGAGGGGAACAATTTTACAGGAGAAATTTATTTAAATGGCTCAACAACAAATGAAATAAATGAACTGTGAAAATATGCACAAAGTTTTGGATGTCTCTTGGGTATAATTTAATTCAGAGAAACCAGTATTTTGCAAGCAGAAGTATGTTAAGACTAATTTCCATTTCTGAGGTCTCTCATCGACTAGAAAGGTTCTTCCTCAGATAAATCATTAATATAGGCATATACGTGAGGGACAAAATAGTTTAGGATAATTAAATTAATTGGCCCCACAAGAGTTTTTCACCTTTCCTAATGCAGTTGATGTCCCGTGGGCCACAGAGCTGTCTCTCTAGCAGCTTCAATACATTCCCTCTTACCTCTGTGCCAATAAAGCCATTGAATTTATTTCGAATTCTCCTGGCGCAGAGTTTTTACTTTTCTGATTCTAAACTGTAATTTCTGTTGGTTTTGTTACTCAGTTTTAAGCTACAGTCTGAAGAGGAAAATCTCTGTGGCTTTAATTTACTCATCTTGTCAGTCAAGGCATTCTGTGTAAGTGCTGCGCAGACAGAGAGCAGGCTGTTGCCCTGACGGTGGGAAATAAACTACGCAGCGCAACTCTAGTTAAATCATTTAGAGCAACCACCAAAGTGAAGGTGTGGGGAAGAGGCTGCAGACCTTTTCGCCCCTGTCCTCCCAGAAATGCACGCAACATGCTGCAGAATTTACTATGGACTGCACTGTATATTCAGTAGGATTTTAGAGCATTCTAACTGTAATTTCCTCTTTCATATTCACCTATACGTATGTGAACCCACTCATTTCTCTGCACATGTATGGGCACAATACACAGATGTGTCTCCTATAACAACCTCAGTACTCCAGAAACTATGAAATTCTCAAACTGTGAGAAGATGAACAGGTAACCAAACTGAAGCAACTCTTCCCAGACTGGATATAGGTAAATAAGAAGATCAGTTATAGAAAATGTTCCACAGCTATCATGGTCTTGTAGCTACACTTTATTCTTAGTTGAATCAGAGTTCAATATGACACTATTACAGGAAAAGCATTAAACTTTGAAGCATATCAGGGCTAAACTCTTCTTAGGGTTCACGTAATCTTTTTGTAGGTATTTTTTAGAATCTGAGTAATGTAAACACTCAAAATTAATTAATTCAAGGCATACCTTGAAATACCTTGTCCAAGGTATAAGATAACTTTATAATTGCATGCTCATTGTAAGTGTATAATAAAATTTATATCTGTGTGTCTACATAAAAAATTATACAGAACAAAATGGAAATAAGACAAAATAACTAAGATGAAAAATCTACTCATGTAGATGTAATGTACCATCAGCTCACAAATCTCTTTCCAAACTGAAGCAGAAACAGTGAAATAACAATTTATCAGTTGGCAAATTCAATTTCAGAAGGTATCAGCCACTAGTAAAATTCATGATCTGTGGTTTTAAGAAGCACAAGTAGTTTGTGCCACTCCTGTTTTCCAATTTATTCTCATTATATGAAACAAGAGTGGTAGAAGTTGGATGAGGAAGCTAATAGCAAAAAACCCCTGACATTTCTGTTTACTAATCAATACTGCTGACCCTTAAGAAATATGACTTTTTGCTTTAGTCTGTGAAGAAGAAAAATTTCCAAAGCAACATGAATTTAGTTGGCTGATACATACTGAACCTACTGTATCAGTCAAGCAAGAATTAATGCTTTATTGTTTCTTTTTCCTCTGTAAATTCTTAAGATTGTATTTGTAGGGGGGGTCTTTGCTTTTTAAATTAAAATACGAAAAATAAGACCATTCAAAGCTGAGTATCACACAAGGCTGCTAAAGAGACTAGAACATACAGGAACATTATCATTTGGGTGTTCCAAATTTTACACCAATATAAAGAAACAAGGACAGAACAAAGCTATGTTATATAAAGTGAACACATTTCCAGTGCGTATGTGTTCCACCGCTAAGACCTTGTGACTCTTGCAACTGCAGTATCACCAAACACACACAGATAAATCCGTCTCCACACAGATTCACCTCCAGGACTGTCTTGTGTCAAGTCAAATGCACTAATTGAGATTAATAAACTAATAACTGAGATTAACAAACTAATAGAAATAACCCTGTTGGCTTGTCCATATTTTAAACTGCTGCAGAGACATTTAAAAGTAAATTCTAACCTTTAAAAATACATATGCACTTCATGAATGAACAATTTCTCCTAGATGTTCTTTTGACTACTCAAATATCTCTTGAACGTGTGTTAGATTGATAGACAAACATTTCTGGACCTGTTTCATTAGCAATCAGATGTATCATTGAACAGCTCAGAGCAACAGCACACACGACCTCAGCAAATCAAACCAGGGCTCCTGCACAGATGATTCCCAGCCAATGTGCATTCTCCACAGGCATTTAAAGTGCCGTGCTTTGAATAAGGTCCTGATGTTCGACTTTGAGGAGACTTCTTTTTATAACATACAGTTTTCAGTGCTAGGAACAAATACTAAACTCCCTTGTTGCCTTTAAGTCACACTAAGCTAATGGCATTTGTATTGCTGTGCCTGCCAATTTCAGTGACTGTAAGTTTGGGGATATTTACTTCCTTTTGCACATTATTTAAAATAGGTGGCTCTAATTTCAGTTCATCAGTGATTCACTTATTTGCCACATGTTTTTGTCTTAAGGCTAAGGCATTTTAGTAGTGAATTAGCTTGAGATTCAAGCTCTGCTGGTTTTTACCATTGCCACTGTTAAGAATGATCACAAAACACAGACAGACACGTACCTTGCTTTTTTCTTGCTGAAATTCTATCTGGATGTTGGTTAGTTTAGTTCGTAGCTCCTCATTAGCAGCTTGCAGAGCTTCAATCTCCATGTCGGGCTTCTCTCCCTTGACACGACTTTTCTTTGACATAATTATTTTTGAAGTTTGAAATAAAATTTTTGCTCCACGCTGAGCTACCAGCTAGTGCCTTTTACTTTTAGCATTGAAGAGTCATGCAGTGTTCAACAAAATCTTTCACACAAACCTCTGCCATTGTGGGAGCAGTCTCTCATGTCCTGGAAGAAACAAAGTAGTGGGAACAGAATCAGGCTACAGCATTGAGCAGAATCAAATATCAGACTTAACATCCAGTTTTAAAGCACACTGAACTTCCTTGTAATATATACCCTATTTTATAGTGTACTAGACTTTGAAAGAAATTGTGTAACAACTTCTTTTCCGATCCATATTTCGTCACCTTATCTAAACCCTATCCACTGTAATCTGATGTCAACAGAAATAAAACTCTTTACAGTTACGATGAATACAGCATATAGACAGAAATCATATCTTATTCAAGGCCTGACTTGGTCCAATCTCAGGATTCCCAAGAGGCACAGGGACAACTATAAATTAGCTGAGACTGGTGGTGTTTCAGTGGGAATAGTTCATTTCCTGTAGTAAGAAGAAAGCACTTCTCACCTTAAGGTATTAGTATGTATTATCCATAATTATCATTGAGTCTCACAACATCAGGATATATGGAAAAGGTATCACAAAACTGGAAAAACATTCTAAAATTACTTCTTAAAAATATCATATATATACAAACTGCTTATTCTCAGGGCTGATACTGTAAACATGAAGGTATTTAACTTCATTTTCATTCCCCAGCATGCCTCTAAGCTTAGAAAGTATTCAACTATTTAAATCAGCTTTACTTAATATTCAAGCAGAATATCACTAGCAGACAAAGGAGAATATCAGTAGCAAAGAACCCTAGTTCCAGTAATTAGGAAATCCCACAACTAGTTTGCTTCATGAGGAGTTATAGAAGCTTAATCTGCATCTTTTTTTCCTCTCCACTGTCCTCTGAGAATAACCTGGTGCTCCACAAGCACAAACTGAGCAACAAGTGCTATCAATGCTGAACTAGTTTCTAAACCCACGTCCTCTGCTCGTTTTAAATATAAACATAATTTTCATCATTAAATTGCTGTCAAAGCAGAGAGGTTCCTATATTAATACTGAACTACATTCCTGGAGTATTGTATTTCCAAGGAAATTGCTACCAAATTGTCTTCGTACAGTAAGTTGCTCTTTCCAACTTAATTCTCTCGTCAGTTATTTTAGAAATTGTATGAAAATCACACGTATTCTTCAGCACATACTTTCTAAAGGGTTAACAGCTAATACCTCAGGTGTGTACAGACACACACTATTTTGTGAGTTCAACTAAATACATAAATTTTATTCTCCTTTTTAAAGACTGGTAAACAAAAAATGAGGAGTTAAATATCTTGCTCAAGATGACAAGTTAAATCACAAGAAAAGTGAACAGAACTCAGGACAGCATGCCTCAGTCTGTTTGACAATATTCCCATGGAGTTCTTTCACTTATAAAAAGCAACTGAAAAAAGACCAACTATAGCAATTATTTGCTAAAGTAATTCCAGTGAAATCAGTTTTTTGCTTGCAATATCAGATGTCTTCCAGACTTAATAATCTATCCTTGCAGTAAAATTTAAACCGTTCCTTAAATTCATTATATTGAGCATTTTTAATACACAACTTACAAAAAAAGGAAATAGAATTAAATTTTATTTATGTATCAAACCTACCTTACAAAATAAACAAACACTGGTGCTACTGTGATTTTACCCGTTGTTGATTCAAGAAAAATAAATTAGCAACATTCTTACATTAACTTGAAACAAAGAACTCTTTAGTGAGTAGAAGAAACTTGAGGAATTATTGTTCTTAAGAAAGGAATTTCACACTACCGCTCTACGGAGTTTCAATGATGCTAAAGACTAAAACTAAAGACTATTTAATCAATGTAGTTCATCCAAAATCCTTAACTGTATGGAAAATTTGAATTCAAAATAAGTTGCTAGTGTTATTTCACCAGTCAGCTTGTAAATAAAATCTAAAATAACATAGATGTGTAAATCCAGTCTATAATAACGCCACAACATTTACAACGGTGGAAGGGGAAATGAATTGTTCCTTATCTCAAAAGCTATCTGGGGTATTCAGATACTATTGAGGAATTATTCCTTAAATCCTTACTAAAACAAAAGTCCTGATGCAGCCAGACTATATATGATTTAATTCAGTAGATGATTAACTTAGTTAAGGCAACCAAAAACACCCCTCACTGGACTGGCTACATGAATTTTAACCTCATTAGATCCCCTCCCCCATCCCAATTAAAGCCTGGAATAATGAACATTTAAGTGATAGACATGTTTGCTTTTCCACCAGTAAAACGAGAAAGTGAGGTAACTGAGCTTTATGTGCATATACATGACATCCAGACAACCAAAAGAGATTTGAAATGTAAGTTTTGTTCAGTAACAATAATCTCTCCTGACCGTACCATGTTCCCAAGCATATTATGAAGATACTAGATCATTCAACATGAACATCTGAACTTGTATGTGTGCACTTCAGCAGGTGGCCTGTCTGAAATCTTGGTCATGCATAACTCTCAATGACTGCAGAGTTCATATTCTGTCCCAGAGTCACCATCATCCTTAACAAAGTCCTATGATCAGGTACAGGAATCAAGCTGTTGTCTACATTTGACAATGTGGGGGTCTAAATATAATATGCATTAAAGCTGTTCAAATTACATTTAGTACTTAAATCAGCCTTAAAAATAAAGAGTTCATCACTACCCTTTGACGTACTCTTTAGAATTTTAAAAAATGGGAGTCTCCAAACACTGTTCTTAATCTTTTTCCTGTCAACTTGCAACAGTTAAAAATTGTACCTTTCAAGTAAAATAAAAGCTTAGACCCAGAACCTGAAGACAATCAACTTCTTATAGCCATTAAGAAAAAAACCAACAACCAATCAAAAAAACCAAAACAACTCATCAACCTGCGTTGGTGGGAACAGAAACATTTCCATTTTCACTCGTCCCCAGATGCATCTTGCAGCCTGTCTATTTCAAAAGCAGGAACTATGGCAACACAAAGCCTCTCTCTACACTCAGAGCGGCACGAAGCCCCGACACACAAGGTTTACAGCAGAAGAGGATGCATCTTGATTCCCAAATGAAAGGGTTAGAACAAGTGAGTGCCCAGATTCCCTTCTAGTTGACTACCCACACTTACTGTTTGGATAAAGGTCAGGATAAAAACAAACAAACAAAAACCTAACTTGTAAACACAGCGAGAAAAAGGAAGGAAAAAATATTCTACTCTGACAAAATTTGACTTCATTGACTCAGAAGCTTCAACTTACAACCTATTTACTAACTCACCATGTCAGCTGAGCGGCAAGCTCGTGAAGCCACCACGATACAGTCCCACAGTCACTCCATGAATAAAAATAGCCACTTCCTGTGCCGCAAGTTCTAAACGCTTATTGCAAACTTTAAGATCATTTGAATATATATTTCACAGAAAAAAGGATAGGAAAGAGTAGTAGATTTTAAATCACAAGTCACCTTTTCAGCAGCCTCTGGAACACACCAAGTGTCTCACTTTACTTGATAGGTATAGAGGCATTTGTCATTCAAAAAACAAAAAAAGGACAAGAAAAGACATAAACTCCATTGGAATTGAATCAACTGTTCAACAGTTTGGGGGATTGGCGTGTGGGAGACCAAAATATTTAACACGATTAACAGATTATTATCCCATTTGTGTTAGATCTTTTGGGAAATCCGTTAAATTTCTAAGGTACCTGGAAAACCAATCAGCTGAATAATGTTCCAACCATAACTTCTCTTCTATTTGCTTTATAGGTTTAAAGGAAATACTTTCTCACTTCCTCAATCTCCTCCCTGGTCTTAGCAAGAAAAGCCTAGAAATAAGTCATGAATTGCTATATGATGCTCCTAGATATTAAATATTAATAGAAAGTAACAGTAAAAAAAAGAAAAATTAGTGCAAAAAGCATGAAAGTGTAGCATTACAGAATCTTGATTACTTAAGAGTAAGAAAAGAAGGAACTTCATAGTTTCTGGTGAAAAATAACTCCATTTAAATAAATGCAAGTCTTTAAACATGATTCTGTACTGAATACATGAAAAGAAGTGGAGGGTTATATCTTCAGAGAGCGAGTCTTACAGTAACAAACAGTAGCCAACAGGAATAGCAAGTAAATATGGATAAAATAACATGGTAACAAGAAAAAATTTCTAAATGGTGTCCTCCAACATTCAGCATTCCAGTCTTGGTTCAGACTTGAAAAATGTTATTCAACATAAACATAATTTTTGGAAGGTGAAGTTATTAATGAGTCATTTCTGCTGAAACACCAAGCAAAACCACAGGTACGGGGGTGGGGGGGAAGCTCTTTCATCTAGACATTTTGCCTCCACATAAGTGTTTTTTCATTTTACTTCAACCTTTCTCTTATAGTACTGCAGAACCTACTATGGGCTACCCACAGCTCTCATTATGCTTGTGAACATCAGACATAAGTACATTCATAGTACTGCACACTTCTGAATATTCAAGAAGTTTAAAACAAAGTTGATTACCCTAGCACCTGGCAACAGTAAATGCAGTGGACACAGGTACAATGTTAACTTCAGACGTAACTGCCAGTTCACCTATATTATAGTTTAAAAAACGAGTCATTATCAACCAGTGACTGTATGGGAGAGACAATGTTCATAGCTCTCAATGCCCAAGGTGCATTACTCACATGGTTCAGATGACCTACATTTCCTGCTTCCATTCGCAGTTCTATGGAATAAAGCACGACTGAATGGATAAAAGCAAAATCAACTCTACAAGGTGTAAAATAATACTTTTCCTAGCCAAAAAACATTAATACGAACTACCAGAATAATTTTCTAAGTATACTAGTCACATTTTCGATACCGTTTTGTTAGCTACCTACAGAGACAGATCTATTTCTGTAACAGTAGAGCTTTTGAGGTTTATTTTAAATCTTATCCCACTTAGGGAAATGCAGAGTTTCCTTACAGAGGAACACTTTTGTAAGTGCCACTTGTGATTTTTTTGGTGGATAAAAACAAAAACATTTTTATTGTTCACTAACAGCTCCACATTCATTTTTGCAGATTCACAGCCTACAGTCCTGAGCCATTCTTGCTTTAGTAACAATATACCTATAGGTCCAAACTATATGGAAACCAATCACCAGGAAGCTCTATGCATTTTTAAGGGTTGTGTTGCAGAACAAGCTCATAGTGATGTAATCCTGCTGAGCACAGTTGAACAGAGGTAACTTCTTTGCTTTGTAGAGATTCCAGTGTAGCACGATTCACACTTCCATGCCACCTCACTCAGAAGGTTCCATAGCAGGTGGTACCTGCGGATGAGCACAGTATTTGTAAGTCACTCAGTTAGCTCTCCTGGCAAGGACAGTAATTGCTTCCATTATTTTTTCAATGGCACCTCAGGAAAGGTGATCTGCTGACATTCTGTATCTCCAGTCTTTCAGAAAATTCCCACTGCCTCAAGGAATCAGCACCCATGTTTTAACCCAGTGCTCCCACCACAAACCACTGCCTTCCAGGGCCTTACAGAACAGTTAACCAAACTAGAGTTTGGCAAGTTTCAGAATGAATTTCACCAATGTATTAATTTGCTCTTCAGTTAATTGGTTGCCTGTGTCACGTACGCATCTGTGAAAACACATGCAATTAAAATATGTTTCCAAGTCACTGCATACCACACAAAAAAAAAAAATCAAGTATATCAAACTCATTTAAACCCTACACACACCCTCAAACATATGTGTACCTACCACTGACAACCACATAACACTGAATAATTATTTTTGGTTGGTACTACTGCAGGCGACTGGATAGCATCCAGTACATTAATGGCTTCATTCTAATAAAAGGACTTATGCAGCTGATCAAAAAAAAAAAAAAAAAAAAAAA
>Ga0065711_1000116_pt1 | contig 97473 bp, 81 predicted proteins | sample Hoacrofraction12_FD_59098 | JGI IMG/M metagenome (GOLD analysis project Ga0065711, IMG submission 59098) | Hoatzin crop microbial communities from Cojedes, Venezuela - Epithelial fraction 12 v2 (version 2) | ecosystem: Host-associated > Birds > Digestive system > Esophagus > Crop | place...
GCTTGTCAACATTTACTTTCCTTGGAACAAACACAACCTCTACGCTGCGCTCCGAGAACGTATTTGTTCCAAGGAAAGTGCTATATCTTCTTCAAGATAAATTGCACTTCTATCTTGAATGTATAGGCAAGTATAGAGGGTGGGAGAGGGACCTTAAAAATAAAAAGCGAGCCTTTTTATTTTGTATTGCGCTCAACTTTCACTACCTTTGTCCCCGCTTTCGCGCGCGAGGTGCTTGTGGTATCGAGCAGGCGAACGCGATTTCCGATCGAAAAGAACAACGACACAAATATGGCAACAGAGAAAATGGCTTCGCAAGGAGAGACCTTGGCATCGAAGTACGACCCGCAACAGGTGGAGTCGAAGTGGTATGAATATTGGCTGCAATACAAGTTGTTTGGTTCGAAGCCCGACGGGCGTGAGCCTTACACCATCGTGATTCCGCCGCCCAATGTGACGGGTGTGCTCCACATGGGCCACATGCTGAACAACACGATTCAAGACATCTTGGTGCGCCGCGCGCGGATGGAAGGCAAGAATGCCTGCTGGGTGCCGGGCACCGACCACGCTTCGATTGCCACCGAAGCCAAGGTGGTGAAAAAGTTGGCTGCCGAGGGCATCAAGAAGCACGACCTCTCGCGCGAGGAGTTTTTGAAGCATGCGTGGGATTGGACCCACGAGCATGGCGGCATCATCTTGAAGCAGTTGCGCCGCTTGGGCGCATCGTGCGATTGGGATCGCACGGCATTCACGATGGACGAGAAGCGCTCGGAGAGCGTCATCAAGGTGTTTGTGGATTTGTATAACAAGGGCCTCATCTATCGCGGTCTGCGCATGGTGAACTGGGACCCCAAGGCACTGACGGCGCTGAGCACCGAGGAAGTGGTGTATCGCGAGGAGCAGTCGAAACTCTACCATTTGAAATACTATTTGGCCGATGGCGAAACCACCGATGTGGAAAACGGACAAGACGGCAACGTGGTGCACCGCGATGAGCGCGGATACTACGCCGTGGTGGCCACCACACGTCCGGAAACCATTATGGGCGACACGGCCATGTGCATCAATCCCAAGGACCCCAAAAACCAATGGTTGCGTGGACACCATGTCGTTGTGCCGCTGGTGGGTCGCGTGATTCCGGTGATTGAAGATCGCTATGTGGACATCGAGTTTGGCACGGGCTGCTTGAAAGTGACACCCGCCCACGACACCAACGACTACATGCTGGGCAAGAAGCACCATCTGGAGACCATTGATATCTTCAATGCCGATGGCACCATTTCGGAGCAGTCCACGCTCTATGTGGGTATGGACCGCATGGACTGCCGCAAGCAGATCGCTATCGACTTGCAGGAAGCAGGGCTTATGGAGCGTGTGGAGGACTATGTGAACAAGGTGGGCTATTCGGAGCGCAACCCCGACACGGCCATCGAGCCGCGCCTCTCCATGCAGTGGTTTCTCAAGATGCAGCACTTTGCTGATATCGCTCTGCCACCCGTGCTCGATGGCAAGCTAAAATTTTATCCGGCAAAATATGTGAACACCTATCGCAACTGGCTGGAGAACATCCAAGATTGGTGTATCTCGCGACAGCTGTGGTGGGGACATCGCATCCCCGTTTACTACATCGACGGCAGCGACGACAACTATGTGGTGGCCGAAACGGCTGAAAAAGCACTTGCTCTAGCCCGCGAGAAGACGGGCGATGCCACGCTCTCGGCCGACCGGTTGACGCAAGACGAAGACGCGCTCGACACGTGGTTCTCGTCGTGGTTGTGGCCGGTGAGCCTCTTCGATGGCATCAATCATCCCGACAACGAGGAGATCAAGTATTATTATCCCACGAGCGACCTGGTGACGGGCCCCGATATCATCTTCTTCTGGGTGGCCCGCATGATTATGGCCGGCGAGGAATACATGGGCGACATCCCGTTCAAAAACGTGTATTTCACCGGCATTGTGCGCGACAAACTGGGGCGCAAGATGTCTAAATCGTTGGGCAACTCGCCCGATCCCATCGCCCTGATCGACAAGTATGGCGCCGACGGCGTGCGCATGGGAATGATGCTCTCGGCCCCCGCAGGCAACGACATTCTTTTCGATGAGGCTCTCTGCGAGCAAGGCCGCAACTTTAACAACAAGATTTGGAATGCCTTCCGACTGGTGAAACAGTGGGAGACCACCGATGCCGAACAGCCCGAGGCCACCCGCATCGCTATGCAATGGTTTGACGCCGTGCTGCGCAAAACCAACGCCGAACTGAAGGAACTCTTTGCAAAATATCGCATTTCGGAAGCGCTGATGTCGGTGTATCGCTTGTTCTGGGACGAGTTCTCGGCCTGGTATCTTGAGATGGTGAAACCCGCCTACGGGCAGCCCATCGACCGAAAGACCTACGAGGCTACGCTTTCCTTCTTTGAGCAGTTGCTCGAAATGCTCCATCCCTTCATGCCCTTCATCACGGAAGAGCTGTGGCAGCACCTCTATGAGCGCCGCGAAGGCGAGAGCATCATGGTGGCCGTGTGCCGCATTGCCGCACCCACCGATGCCGACCTGCGCCTCATCAGCGACATGGAGCAGGTGAAACAGGTGGTGAGTGGCGTGCGCGCCGTTCGCAATGCCAAAAACATTGCCCCCAAGGATGCCCTTTCGTTGCAGGCCGTGGGCTCCAACCCCTACGAGGCCTACAATGAGGTCATTACGAAGATGGCCGGACTGAAAGCCATTTCCGTGGTGGAAGAGAAGGCCGCCGATGCATCGGGATTCATGGTGGGAACGTTTGAATTTGCCGTACCCCTCGATGTGGCACAAATAGATGTGGAGGCCGAAATCAAGAAACAAGAGGCTCAACTGCAGCACTTGGAGGGCTTCTTGGCTGGAGTGAAGAAGAAGTTGGCCAACGAAAAATTTGTGGCCAACGCCCCCGAAGCCGTTGTGGCACTAGAGCGCAAGAAGCAGAGCGACAGCGAGGAAAAGATTGCGCTGTTGAAGAGTTCGCTCGAAGAATTGCGCAAGAAACAATAAGCCAACGCCATCGAAAAAGCGGCAGCACCTTCCGAAGATGCTGCCGCTTTTTGCTTTCTTGGCGTGTTGTCACTCATAGTCGTCGATGACGCTGTTGATGAAATCCATCATGGGCTTGGCCGTGCGGAACACGCGTTCCATCTCGTCGAGCCAGCGGTCGCCCTCAAAAAAGTCGTTGGGCACCGTGCGCCAGCAGCAATAGTCCTTCATGCGCAGATAGCGGATGTGCTCGTAGTCGCGCGGAAACCCCACGGGCGCCGACTTCAGATGAGCGATGCCGAAGCCCTTTGGGTCGATGGGCCACATCTCGCTCTCGCCCTGATGCACGTATTCGGGGCGCCCGAAGAGTTGCACAAAGTCGCGGCTCTCCACGATGGCCCGCCACGCATCAATGTTTCCCATGATTTCGTTGCGACACGCGGTGAGGATATTGGTGGGCAACCAGTAGGAACCGCAAGCCAACATGCAGTTGTCGGGCTCCAGATGGATGTAGTATCCGCCGTGGAGCGCCTTTCGCCCATGGGCGGCGATATAGGCGCCGAGATGTCGTTTGTAGGGCGACTTGTCGGGGCTGAATCGCGTGTCGCGATTGAAACGATACACGGCGTCGCGCACGCCGATGTGGGCCACGCTGTCGTCGAACCCCACAATGCGCCCGATGGCTTGGGCCACGCCGGCTTGGAAGTCGTCGCGCACGGCGTCGTATTCAGCCTTGTGGGCATGAAACCACTCGCGATGGTTGTTGGCCGCGATGTCACGGAGATATTGCAAAATGCGTGATGCGTTCATGTTGTTAGCGTAGCTGTGTGTGATGATATATTATAGATGTATGTTCGGAGCGCTAGCCGTTGAGTTTGGAATGGTCGAGGCGTTTGGGACAAAAACTGTCGAACGGACACTCCCCGCACTTCGGATTGCGGCTCTGGCAGATGTAGCGGCCGTGAAGCAACAGCCAGTGATGGGCATCGGCGCAGAGCGTTTCGGGAATGTTGCGGCGCAGCTCGTCTTCCACCTTTCTGGGCGTGTTGGCCGTGGCGGGCACTAGTCCGAGTCGGTGGCTCACGCGATAGACGTGGGTGTCAACGGGCATGGCGCTGCGCCCGAAGGCCACCGCCTGCATCACGTTTGCCGTTTTGCGTCCCACGCCGGGAAGGCGCTGCAACTGCTCCATGTCTGCAGGCACCTCGCCGCCATACTCGCCCACAATCATGCGGGCGGCTTCCACTAGATGGCGCGCCTTGGCATTGGGATAGCTCACCGAGCGCACATATTCGTAAACGTCTTCGGGTTCGGCGGCCGCCATCGATGCCGCGTCGGGATAGCGGTCGAAGAGGGCTGGCGTCACCTGATTGACACGCTTGTCGGTGCATTGTGCGCTGAGCATCACCGCCACAAGCAACTGCCACACGCTGCCAAAGTCGAGCTCGGTGGTGGCGTGGGGCATTTGGTCGGCATAGTATTGCAGCACGGCCTGATATCGCTGCTTGCGTGTCATGACGGATGGGGACGTTCGGCTTATTTTATCTTGTCGTTCTTGGTCTTGATCAGGTCGAAAAGATAGGTGGCCTTGATGACAATATTGTTGAAATTGGAACGCGAGAAGTGGTCGAGCTTGGAGTCGCCGTAGATGTTTCCGAGACCATAATAATAGCGACCCTCAATGATGAAGTGGCCCAGCCCCGGCCGCGAGAACTCCAGCCCAAGTCCGCCGGCAATGCCATAGTCGAACTTGTTTTCCACGGCCATGCTTTCCTGGTTGTATTCCTGGTTGATGCGGTCGTTGAGATTGCGATAGTTGGGGTCGTAGTTTATGGACGTGCTCTCGCTGAGATAGAGCCCAAATTGCGGCCCAATCTGGAAAAAGGCCTGAAATCCCTTGCGCTCGCGGCCCCATCCCAAGCGGGCCATGAACGGTATTTGTAGGTAGTTGATGGTGCGGCTGTACTGCTCGGTCTCGCCCGTGGCACTATTGACGACGGCCTCGTCATACTGGTCGAGGATGTCTTGCTTCCATCCTATGCTGGCATAATTCACCTCGGCAACGATGGCGCAGATGGATTTGAAATATTTTTCGCACGTGTATCGCACGGAAAGGCCGCCGGTGACGCCGCCGTGGAGCCCTTGCGAAACGGTCGGAACAAACTTGACGTTGCTCAACACGTAGCCGCCGTTGACGCCCACGGCCAGCTCGTTGCGATGCTCTCCGATTTGTGCGAAGGCGCCGGTGGCCATGGCGAGCAACAGGCCGATGATGGTTGTCCTCATGCTGATGTGTTCGTTTTTGGGGAGTGGATTACGCTATTCTTGTTGAGGCCGCGCCGTTGGCGCAAGCTTTTGCGCTCAATAGTTGACGATGGAGATGGCGCCGTTGGTGTTGTAGTGCACCAGCAGGAAGGCTTTGTTCTTGTAGCCGCCTTTCTTGCTGGCACGCTCAAAGCGATAGGGCGTCTGCACCGAGGGATGATCGCTCGAGCTGCCGTCAAACTTGTCGCCCTTCTCGTGCAGGCCGCGCAAGAAGAAACAAGCCTGGTCGTATCCCGTGATGGCAAATCGCGGAAGGGCTTCCATCATGGGCTCGCCGAAGTTGCGATTATAGTCTTGCAGCAGGGTTTGCGTGCCTTGTGCCGAAGGGTTGAGATAGAAGTTGGTGGGCACGTAGGTGTCATACTGCGTAAACTTGGCCATGTTGTTGCGCTCATACATCAGCCATTCTATGTATCCGAACATCGAAATCCGCAGCGATGGATGGTTGAGAGTGAGCTCGTCGAGCTTGCGATAGGTGAGGGTGAGCTCCGGCGAGCGGGCCGTGTTGAGCACCACCACGTTGCGCTTGTCGATGGCAAACGCTTTCACAAACGATTCGTAGGGCGAGTTCAGGTTGGTGATGTTGTAGTCGATGCCTTTCTTTTCCAAGGCCTTGCGCAAGCCCTTCGTGAAGGAACCCTTTTGACTCTCCTTGTCGTTGCAGTCGATAAACACGGGATGGCTATCGCCAAAGCGGTCGATGAAGGCCGCGATGGCCATGTCGTTGAACTCCTCGGGCGACTGATACACCTGATAGATCTGCGGATTGCGCTCGGCATCGTTGCCGGTGATGGAAAACGGGATGACCACCTTGATGCCGTAGGCCTTGGCAAATTCGCCCAGCGGCGCCACCTGCTTGGTGTAGAGCGGCCCGAAGATGATGTCGCAATCTGAGGCACCATCGCGAAGCAAAGTCTGGCGGATGTCGGCATCGATGTTCACATTCCACGCGTGCACGTCGGTGGAAATGCCCTCTTTCTTCAGGTCGTTGATGGCCAAGAGCATGCCGCGATAATATTCCACCATGCGGCGGCCGTCGCCGTCCACATTGTGCAGCGGCAGCATCACTCCCACGCGGATGGCCCGTTGGCGCACGTCGGTCTTCTCGGCGGCCTTGACAACACTCGTGCCGAGCACCATCAGCGTCAGGCACAAACCAAAATATCTTAAATTCATTCTCATGTGCATACAACTTTTGCGTTTCGGATGCAAAGGTACAAAAAAAAACATTACCTTTGCATCAGCAAAGATTTAAATTGCGGTGTTTGTGGATGCAAAGCCGCAAAAACAATGTCCTTTGCGTCTTAAAACGATAATTGCATGAAGACGAAACATCTGTTATTGCTCCTCGCAACGATAGCGCTCGCCACCACGGCCCGCGCCGACGACACGCCCACCATAGCGCCCACGGCCACCTATACCGACTCCAACGGCAACGAGCAGACCGTTTCGGCAGGCGCCTCCATCGAAGAACAGGCGCCGCTGGAGGTGACCTTCGAGGCCAACGCCACCAACGATGAAGGCTACACCACCAACTATAAGTGGGAAGTGCGCGAGGAAAATGACTCCACGCCCACCATCGTGAGATACGAAGAATCTGCAACGCTCACGTTCACCACCAAGGCCGTTTATCACGTCATCCTCACGGCAACGTTTTCCACCGACACGTATTCGTTTCCCATCACCTGCGACGAAATCACCATCAGCATCAGCGAGAGCTCGCTGGAATTCCCCAACGCCTTTTCGCCCAATGACGACGGCATCAACGACATCTACAAGGCCAAGGAAGGCTACAAAAGCATCATAGAGTTTCAGGCCACCATCTATAATCGCTGGGGGCAGAAACTTTATTCGTGGGACGACCCGTCGGGCGGATGGGACGGCACGTTCAACGGCAAGCCCGTGAAGCAGGGCGTCTATTTTGTTCACGTGAAGGCCAAGGGCGCCGACGGCAGAGTGTTCAACATCCGGCGCGACGTGAACCTGCTGAGAGGATTCACCGAGACCACCACCAACCAGTAGTTTTATTGCACAAGGCGTCTGGCGCTGAACGTTTGCATCGTGTGCGAGCGATAATCGCTTGACATCCTGCAAAAAAGCATCTGATGCTTGAAGCATTGAATTTCCTTAAAAATCACTTCGCTAAATGGAACGCGAAACCGAGAAAATCAACGTTTGGGGCGCCCGCGTACACAATCTGAAAAACATCGATGTGGTGATTCCGCGCAACGCCCTCACCGTGATCACCGGCCTTTCGGGGTCGGGCAAATCATCGTTGGCCTTCGACACGATTTTCGCCGAAGGGCAGCGGCGCTACATCGAAACGTTCTCGGCCTATGCGCGCAACTTTCTCGGCGGCATGGAGCGGCCCGACGTGGACAAGATAACGGGGCTGTCGCCGGTGATCAGCATCGAGCAGAAAACCACCAACAAGAACCCGCGCTCCACCGTTGGCACAACAACGGAGGTGTATGATTTCCTTCGTCTGCTCTTCGCCCGCGCGGGGACGGCATACAGCTATATGACGGGCGAGCGCATGGTGAAGTACACCGAGGAGCGCGTCATCGAGATGATAGGCCACGACTATCAGGGCCGGCGCATCTTCATCTTGGCGCCGCTGGTGCGCAGCCGCAAGGGCCACTATCGCGAACTCTTCGAGAGTCTGCGCCGCAAAGGGTTTCTCTATGTGCGCGTGGACGGCGAAATCCAAGAGATAGTGCGCGGCATGAAGACCGACCGCTACAAGAGCCACAACATCGAAGCCGTGATAGACAAGTTGGCCGTGCCCGTGGCCGAGAAAGCCTCGGACACCGACCGCGAACGACTGCGCAAGAGCGTGGCCACGGCCATGAAAATGGGCGACGGACTGCTCATGATTCAAGACAAAGAGAGCGGGCAGGCAAAATATTATTCCAAACGACTGATGTGCCCCACGAGCGGCATTTCCTATGGCGATCCCGCCCCCAACAAGTTTTCGTTTAATTCGCCGGAAGGCGCTTGTCCCGTGTGTCGCGGGTTGGGCGTGGTGAGCCGCATGGACATGACCAAAATCATGCCTGACCGCCGGCTCTCCGTGAGGCAGGGAGGCATTGCACCGCTGGGAAAATACAAGAGTCAGCTCATCTTCTGGCAGATAGAGGCCATTCTGAGCAACGCCGACGCCGACCTCGACACTCCCTTGGAGGCGATTTCCGACGAAGCCATGAACGAAATACTCTACGGTACGCTCGAGCCGGTGAAGATACCAAAGGAGACCATGCACGCCACGAGCGACTTTTTCTCGTCCTTCAACGGCGTGATGAAGTATCTACAAGACGTGGCCGACGACGACTCCGCCGGCGCCAAGAAGTGGTCGGAGCAGTATATGGCCGAATGCGAATGCCCCGAATGCCACGGCCGGCGCCTTAACCGCGAAGCGCTGTCCTACAAGATTGGCGACCGCAACATCAGCGAATTGGCCGAGATGGACCTGGCCGAGCTGGCCGAATGGTGCGACTCGGTGAGTCCGCAACTGGAGGCCCAGCAGCGCGAAATCGCCGCCGAAATACTCAAAGAAATCCGTACGCGCCTGCAGTTTATGCTCGATGTGGGGCTCGACTATCTGGCCCTCAATCGTCCGTCAGCAACGCTCTCGGGCGGCGAGAGTCAGCGCATCAGGCTCGCCACGCAGATAGGTTCGCAGCTCGTGAACGTGCTCTACATTCTCGACGAGCCCAGCATAGGCCTCCACCAGCGCGACAACGTGAGGCTCATCCACTCGCTCAAGGCCCTGCGCGACATGGGAAACACGGTTATCGTGGTGGAGCACGACGAAGACATGATGCGCAACGCCGACTACATTGTGGACATCGGGCCGAGGGCCGGACGAAGGGGCGGCGAAGTGGTGTTCCAGGGCACGCCCGCCGAAATGCTCCGCCGCCACACGCTCACAGCGCAATATCTCACAGGCGAATGCACCATCGCCATGCCGGCCGAGCGCCGCAAAGGCAACGGCCACACGCTGTCGCTGCGCGGCGCCTGCGGCAACAATCTGAAGCACGTCTCCGTGGATTTCCCCTTGGGCACTCTCATCGTGGTGACGGGCGTGAGCGGTTCGGGCAAATCCTCCCTCATCAACGAGACGCTCCATCCCATTCTTTCGCAACGCTTCTATCGCTCGTTGAAGGCACCCATGCCCTACGACAGCATCGACGGCATCGAGCACATCGACAAGGTGATCTGCGTGGATCAGACGCCCATAGGTCGCACCCCGCGCTCCAATCCTGCCACCTATACAGGCGTGTTTGCCGACATCCGCGCACTCTTTGTCAATCTCCCCGAGGCCAAAATCCGCGGCTACAAGCCTGGCCGATTCTCGTTCAACGTGAAGGGCGGCCGCTGCGAGGCTTGCGGAGGCAACGGATATAAGAACATCGAAATGAACTTCTTGCCCGACGTGATGGTGCCCTGCGAGGTGTGCCACGGCAAACGATACAACCGCGAAACGCTGGAGGTGCGCTACAAGGGCAAGTCTATCGCCGACGTGCTCGACCTGACGATCAATCAGGCGGTGGAGTTTTTCGAAAACGTGCCCGACATCCTGCGAAAGATCAAGACGCTGCAAGACGTTGGCTTGGGCTACATCCGGCTCGGCCAATCCTCCACCACACTGTCGGGCGGCGAGAGCCAACGCGTGAAACTGGCCACAGAATTGTCGAAGCGCGACACGGGCCGCACACTCTATATCCTCGACGAACCCACCACCGGCCTCCACTTCGAGGATATCCGCATCCTCATGGACGTGCTCCAACATCTCGTGGACAGGGGCAACACGGTGGTGATCATTGAGCACAATCTCGACGTCATCAAACTGGCCGACCACATCATCGACATGGGGCCCGAGGGAGGCCGCGGCGGCGGAACCGTGGTGGCGCAAGGCACGCCCGAGGAGATTGTGAGGGGTGGAATGGGGCACACGGCCGCGGTGCTCAAGGAAAAAATCGACGTGGGGGAGTGATCGCGCCGGCGCCCGCCGCCGCACGGCTTTTCTGTGAACCGCAGGCATCACGGAGCGGAGTGGCGCTTTCCGCGATTTAACATATCGCCCTCAGTGAGCTTGACAATTGTTAAGCAAAAATGCCAACAAAGCCTAGATTTTCCAAAAATATCGGTCTGAAAATTGAATTTTCACGACCAAAGGGTCGTTTGGCCACAAAATAGCCCGATTTTTACCGAATTTTACAACTTGCTGTGTGTTAGTCTGTTATGGGCTTGTTGCTAAAATGGTGTTGAAAAATCATGATTTTCGGTTTTCACGAATACGGCCCTTCGATTTCTCATCCAGTGGTTTTCGATCGCCTATCCATTGGTTTTCGATCGCGCCGTCAATGGATAGCGGGTCGGAAACCAATGGATAGGCGATCGAAAACCAGTGGATAGGCGATCGAAAACCACTGCCCGGCGAGCGGAAGACTGCCGTTTTTGGAAACAAGGGCTAACCTTCTTGAAATCAGAGACTAATGATTGTGCTGAAGAATACCAATCTTTTTCGCTTTTCGACCTATTATTTTCCTCGTTTGTCCCTATTGGCAGACCTCTTTTTTGTTAAGGTTTTTAAGTTAATGAGATAGCCGCCGTCCTTTGCTCAACGACGGCAGCCATGCGTGATATGCTGCAGGGGAAGGGTTGACGGTCATGTATGGTCGCTCCATCCGGCGGGCTCCATCTCACAGTAGCGCCAAAGCCATTGCTGCTTTTCCGGCGTGTCTATCGGCTCGTATTCCGATATGATGCATCCCGTGGAGAGGTCGTGAGCCATGCTCTCGATGAGCGTGCGCAGCTCCAGTTTCTCTGTGTAACAGTTGGGAATGCCGCGGGCGCCCACCATCGCGCCAACGATGTTGCCGCACACGGCCCCCGTGGAGTCGGAGTCGCCCGAGTGGTTCACGGCAGCGCACACCGCCTGCTCGAAGTCGTTGGGGTGGCGGAGGACGCACAGCAGTGCAATAGCCAACGTTTCTTCGGCCACCCATCCTTCGCCCAGAGAGGCCACGGCGTCGGCATCGGCGATGTCGCTTTGGTGGGCCAACGTCAGCGTTTTTTCGATGAGTGCGCGCAACTGCCCCATGTGCCGGCCGTGGTCGCGGCGATAGTGCCTGTCGATGCGGCGGAGCGCCTTCAGCGCTACGGCCTCCAGCACACGGGCATCGTCGCAGGGCTCGTCGCTCACGGCCAGGTCGTAGAGCATCACATTGAGCATCGCCGCGGGGATATAGCCCAGCGGATGGTGGTGGGTGAGCTTGGCGATGTGTTCGCCCGAAAGCATCGCATAGTGGTGCATCGACATCTCATGTGGGCGGCGCCCCTGGGCCGTCATCGTTGCACAAAACATGGCCATCGGCGCCACGCGCATGATGCCGCCGCAGCCCTTGCTGTTGTTTTTCTGCTCGGGATGGGCCAGTGCCTGCAGACAAGTGGTGCCAGGGGCGCGGCGCACGTTGAGTTCGGGTATGTCGCGAATCCATGTGCATGCGCAGTCGTCCTCTCCTTGGGCCCCCATTTGCGTGTGGAGCCAGTCGCGATAGGCAAATTTCACATAGTATTCGGGCGTGCTGCCGATGCCGCGCATGCAGCCGCGCGTTTGTCCCATGAGGATGCCGTTGGCCGTGAACAGCGACATCTGCGTGTCGTCAGAAATGGGGGCCAGCCCGCGGCGGTCGGTTTCATATCGGCGGATGCCGCTGCGACCGTAGCGCGCCACGATGTCGTTGCGACTCATGAATTCAACGGGATAGCCCAGCGCATCGCCTGCGGCGCCACCGAGCATGCATCCCGTGATGCGATCTTGAAGTGGATTCATCGGTTGTTGGTTTTTGGGGAGGTTTGCGCTTGGGGATGTTATTCGTCGTCGGTCGCCCGTTTGTGGGGTGGGGGACATCGCCGGCTTCATCCTTTGCAAAGTTACGCATTATTCGGCACATCTCGATGCATGAACAGCGAAATTCGGACAAAAATATGCCGCAAAACCACCTCTCCGATGACAGCTTTCCACCGCCCGATGGCCGGCGACGGGTTAGAAAAGCAATATTTTTGAAGTTTTCCGAAAAAAATCTCGAAAAAAAATTGCTGGTTACAAAAAAACGCTGTACCTTTGCACACGATTTCAGAAATGGACGGCTCCCTAGCTCAACTGAATAGAGCATCTGACTACGGATCAGAAGGTTGTGGGTTTGAATCCCGCGGGAGTCACACGAAAGAAGGCGCTGCTGCGATGGCAACGCCTTCTTTCGTGTTGTATTCCGGCAGCGTCCTCGCGGCGTTCCGCCAATGTCTTTGTCGCGCATCGGCAACGCCTGTTTTGCGCATCGGCTGCATCCTCGCGACTGGAGAAACAAAAAATGGCGCTCCGACATCAGTGGTATTGATGTCGGGCGCCAACGGTGTCCCGCCTCCTCTCCCTTGCCGGTTGTCGCAGTCAGTCGAACGGTAGTGAAACATGCCACTTGCGCTGTGCCTGCGTATGCGGATGTGCTGAACGTCATACGTGAGGTCCGAAGACCATGGATTCCCGTTCCGAAGAATCCGCATCTAACACTGAGTTGTTTTTTCGACTCGCCCCGACGACAACGGCTACACCGTTTCTTGTGAGCGTGGAGTGGGGCATGGGGTGGTCAGGGTTGAGGCCGCATCGACGACTGCCGCGCCTATCCCGTTGCTCCGCTCCCGCTGCTCCGCTCTCAAAGCAACTCCGTAGAGAAGTTGGCGGCCTGAATCTTGTAGTCGAGTTCGCGCAGGGCTTTCGACTGCCGGTCGATGTCTTTGCTTAGCGCATTCACGTCGATGGCACACACGGTTTTGATTTCGGTGCGCGAATAGCGGTCGCCGAGCGTTGAGGCCTCGTCGAACACCTCGCGCATCACGCCTATGCGCTTAGTCATCACCTCCTTGCGGGCCATCAGGGCGGTGAGCGTCTCGCCGTCCACGAGGGTGGCCATGTTGGTCTTGTTGATGCGGAAAATCATCTCTTCCAGCTCCGTCAGACAGCCGTCGAGCTCCTGCCTGAGGGCTTGTGGGTCTTCGAGTGGCGACTCGCCCTCTTGCACTTTCACATTGTTGCGCAGCCGCCCTTTCACTTGGTCGATGCGCTTCTGCAAGTCTTTTCTCAGACTCAATGCCTCTGCCAGTTTCATGTTTGTGTGTTGTTTGTTTAGGTTTTTGCAGGGCAAAGTTAAGCATTTCTGCCGACAATACCGCCATCCGGCCCCAATATTTTCGCTTGTGCTATCAGCTCGCCCCTCCAAACAGCGAGGCCGCCATCGCTGGTGTTGCGGTGGCGGCCTCGGTGATGAGCGTTTTGCGGGCGGGGCTAGATTTTTTCTTCGTCCCACGCCCACACGTTGAAGGGCGTGATTTTCACGGAGTCGGTGCCCGCCACATCGGTCGTTTCTTCATCTTCATCGTCCAAGATGCCGCCCCGATTGGATTCCATCTTTCCAGGGTCATCCACCCATCCGCTGATGGTGATCACTTCCATCAGGGCGTCGGCGGGCATCACCACGGCCGTGGCGGGTTGTATATAGGTGTGCTTTTTCATGATTTCAAATAGTGAGGATTGTTTTTGTTGTTGATGCTTATTGATGATAATATTTCTTGCCGTTCTTGATCACTATGCCCTTGTAGGCTTTGCCCACGCGCTGGCCGGCCAAGTTGTATTGCGAATCGTCGCCGGCGGCGCTGCGCTCCACCAGATTGATGCCCGTGATGGTCTCGTCTTCATCGTCGGCGATCATGATCATCATGCGGTTGGATTCGGAATATTTGTCATCGCCGAAGAGTCCGCGAGGCAGGGCGAGGAAAGCCTTGTTGCGCGACGTGTTGCCGGCGCTACGAATGCCCTTAAACACGTTGTTGCTCAGCGCATAGTTGTAGGAGTTCTCCTTCGGATAATAGAGCCAATTCTTTGGGTCGTTCTGCCACGTGGGGTCGAGATACCACGTCTCGTAGGAAGGCACGAAATAGTTGGTCTCGGCATCGGCCAGCGACGTGTTGGGCGATTCGGAAGCATAGTCGCTTTCGCCCATCTTGTAGTAGTAGGTGCCCGACTGTTCTGCCTTGAGCAGCACGCCATGGAACGTGAAGTTGTCGTCGCCCGTGCGCGAGGGCACATAATAGTCGGTCAGCTGTTCGATGGTCACATTCTGTGTGCCGTCATCCGTCTTTTCATACTGCGTGGCCTTGTAGGGCGTGAGCTTCGAGTTGGTGAAGTCGCAGTCGAAGTCGCGTCCCACGGTGGCATAAGTCCTGCCCGAGGCCAGCGTCAGCGGTATCTGGTCGGTGATCCGGTCGGCGATCTTGCTCCACACATCCGCCGTCTTGTAGGTTTCGAGCGCCGATGACTTCACGTAGATGGTGGCCTTCTCCAGTCCGATGGTGTCGGTCAGCGTGGGCGGCGTTGCGGGCATCATGAACACTTCCGTGAGTGCCGTGGTTCCTGAGAATGCTTCTTTCCCGATGGATGCCACCTTGGCGGGGATGGTGATTTGCTTCAACTGCTTGGCACCGACAAAACATTTTGCGCCAAGAGTCGTGATATCTGAGGGCAACGTCAGCTCTAAGGCCTGAGCATCACAGAACATACCCGTGATGTGGATAGGCAACGTGGTGGCCGGCAATTTGATGCGCTTCACAGGTGCAAACATCATGTAGGTCGGCGACTTTGTGAAATCCTTAGTTTCCGTGAAGTTGCTGCCGAATTGCCACTTGCTGATGTCCAACGTGTCAGCACCGGCGGAACCATTAAGGAAATAATTGAAGTTGGCCACCTTGCTCACATTCCAATCGCTGATGTCAATCGGATTAAGTTTGTTGGTATACATGAACATCTGGTACATTGTTGTGACTCCCGCAGTATTCCAACCACTCACGTCCAAGGTTACCAATTTCCTGCAGGTAGAGAACGTAGACTGCATGTTCGCCACTTTTTCCGTATTCCAATTGCTCACATCCAAATAGGTCAGCATTTCGCATTTGTAAAAGGTTTGATAAAGCGTCTTCACTTCTGCTGTGTTCCAATTGCTGACGTCGAGTGTGTCCTTCAGTGCCGAGCAATTATAAAACGTATTCTTAAGCGTTGTTACCTTTTCCGTATTCCACTTGCTCACGTCGAGCATGGTCAATGTCTTACAACCGTCAAAGGTGCTTTCCAATGTTGTGACCTTTCCGGTATTCCAATTGCTCACATCGAGTGTATCTTTCAAGGCATAGCAATTCCTGAAAGTACTAGCCATCGTGGTGACATTCGCTGTATTCCAATTGCTCACGTCCAACTTCAAGACTTTCTGACAACCATAGAATGTTCCCTGCAGGCTTTTCGCGCTTTTCGTGTCCCATTTGCTGACGTCCAGCACGGTGATTGTTTTGCAACCAAAAAAAGTTTGCAGAAAGGTGGTTACGTTTTCTGTCTTCCAATTGCTGACGTCGAGCGTGTCTTTCAGAGATTCACAATTGGTGAAAGTGCCAGCCATATTGGTCGCACTCTCCGTGTTCCATTTACTGACGTCAAGTTTTGTGATTTTCTTGCAAGAGTTGAACATGGAGCTAAAGTTTGTCACTTTACTCACATTCCATTTGCTGACATCAACGGGGTCTTCCAAAACGATGCATTGGCTGAACAAATAGTACATGTTCTCGGCTTCGTCGGTCACCCAATCGGACACATCCACCGAGGTCAATTTCTGACAATAGTAAAAAATGCCGCTGGCATTGGCCTCGAGCTTGATTTTTTCAGGGAGTGTCACCTTCGTGATGTTGCTGCAATAGGAGAAGGCACCGGCACGCAGGGTGGTTACTTTCATGCCGTTGATTTCCGTAGGAGCCACCACCTCGCCCGAAGTGGCAACATCCACCAATGCGGAATATATCTTCTCGCTGGCTGTTTTCAAATTGCTATAGAACGTATCTCCCAGTGCGCATTCTGTGTCGCTCAGTACGGTGTAGCGCCACTCGATGCCGTTGGTGTCCTTGTACGTTCCAACATCGCCAGCATCGGCGCGAGCCGTTGTGAAAATGGTCATTGCTAAGACTAACAACCCCAGTGCTCGTTTGCATAATTGATACATGTGATTCTTCATTTTTTTAAATCGTATTTTCGTTTTTTGTGGTGCGAAGGTGGTGCAAGCGAGGGCAGAACCGAAAACTTGTTTTCGAGCTATGTCGAGCGCAGCCCATCTTCGCGCGAGTGCAAAGGTAATGATAAAAACATAAATACGGGTTTATTATTTTTTTTTTAACATACAGAAAAATCGGGAGTGGCCATCCGGCCGCGAGCGATCCACCGACTTGGCGGCCGCCACGCCTGCTCTTTCTCGAAGCCGCCTTCGTGTTCTTCGCCAGCGTTAAAATTGTGAGCGCCCGCGAGACCTCTAGCGCAAAATAAAGCGTAAATATAAAGTGTAGCGTAACACTTCTTATACAAATAAATAAAAAAGGGCAAAGGATTGCGATGTCCTTTGCCCTTTTTGTGTGATGGGTGGAGCTTTCTCGCCTCGGCAAAAAGTAAACTTTCTGCGCTCGGCTTACTGAAAGTGCTGGATTTCTTCTATTTGTTGGATAATCTTGTCGTTGCTTTGCTGCATCTTTTTGAATATCTTGGCAACGCAGATGGCACCCACGATGCAGCCGATGAATAGCCCCACGCAGCCCCCCAAGAGTATGCTGCTTCGCATGGATGGATTGTCGAGCAGATTGGCGTCTTTGAAGTTGTGAAGATAGACGGTCACGGCAACGGCAGCGAAGACCAAGAGCACCGACACAACGCCTACGATGGTGGAAAGGGCGCGTTGGCGCTTCATCTTGCGCAGTTTCTCGGCCGTTTCAATGAGGTTTTGTCGGTCGAAATCATTGTCTTTGAGCGGTGTGATGTTGATTTTCCAATCAAACCAGATGTCGATGGCGCAGCCGATGGCCATGATGAGCGTGATCCATAGCGGAATGTGAGCAAAAATAGAAATGCCCAACCATATCAACACCGCGACAGGTGCTAGGATGATCTCGCCGAAGATGTATTTCTTGATCCACGACATTTTATCTTTCATCGATTCACGGATGAGTCGGTCGTTGACGATCTCTTGGTCGGCGATTTTCTTCTCGAGCACAGCCATTTGTTTCTTTATTTGTTCAAAATCTAGGTTTTCCATATTGCGCGATATTATTGGTTTGACATGTTTTTGAGCTGTTCTTTGATGCGATAAAGTCTGACCGACACGTTCTTGGCGGATATTCCCACCACAGCGCCGATTTCTTCGTATGACATGTTTTCGAGCCACAACAAGATGATGGCGCGATCGAATGCTCCGAGTTTGGCGATGCGCTTTCGGAGCATCTCGATTTGTTTGCTGTCATCATCGTTGTCCTCGAATAGATTGATGTTCATCGAGAGCGGAACGGTTGTCTTGCGCTTTTTGTTTTTGCGATCGATGGAAATGCATGTGTTAAGGCTTACGCGATAGATCCAAGTCTTTATGTCGCTTCGCCCTTCGAAGCCTTCCATTCCCCTCCAAAGGTTCGTGAGCACCTCCTGAAATAGGTCGCTCACTTCATCTGTGTTGTTTGAGAACATATAGCACACGGTGTAGATCGTGGCTCGATGGTCTCGCACCATTCTTTCGAATGTTTGTTGCTTACTTTCCATTGTTCTTTTGTTCGAATACATTTACTACCGTCTTCGTTTTCTCGTCTCGGCAAAAAGCAAGCTATCTGCCTCCGGTTTATTGAAAACGCTACTCGTTAGACGCAAAGGTATAGAAAAAACTACAGAATCTCGTAGTTTTTTTGCGAAGTCGGTGCAAAACGTGCGCAATGTATAGAGTCAACAAGTTAGTGCAATTTCTCAAAAATAAGTGTGGCCGAAACTTACCTTCTCGGTTTGTCTCGGCCACCCCTCTCATGTGTTCTTCATAGTAAAAGATACAAGATTGTCGTCGGGTATCTTTTCGAGAGGGCCTTGTTGTGTGTTCTTTTGTTATTGTTGGCGCATTGTTTTGCGGCCAATATTGGGAACGATATGTTCTTCGATTTGTGTTTTTGATGTAATGCTGGTTAACGTGGATTCGCCGCTTTCTTTAGTGGTTCTTCCAAAAGCACGACAAAGGTACGAATTTTAGTCGGTGTGAACAAATGATATGGAAAGATTTTTTATGAAAAATGCATTTTTGCCCTTTTATGGTCGTTAAATTAGCGATTCGACCCTCCGAAGACGACATTTTGAAGGCGAAATGTCATAATCGGAGGCTCGTATCGGTTTCTTATGAACTTTTTCGCATAGTCCTTATTCTTCTGGAATTTCTTGTAGTGCCTGCGTGAGAAAATGGTAGAATGGTTCTACGGTCTGGTGGAGAAGTCGCTCGTTGATGGTATGCGGACTGCGAAGGGTGGGGCCGAAGGACACGATGTCCATGTGGGGATATTTCGTGAGGAAGAAGGCACATTCTAGTCCAGCATGATCCACTTCGATGTGGGCATCTTCGTCAAAGAGTCGGTGATAGACCTGACAGAGCAATCGGAGTGTGGGTGAAGCGGGATTGGGGTCCCATCCGCCGTAGCTACCATCGGTGGTGATGGTGAGACCGGCAAGTTGGAAACATTGGCGCAGTTGTTCCACCACAACGTCTTTCATATCTTCGCGCGAGGAACGTGCCAAGATGCGGATGTCTGCAAGGGTAGGGGTGATGTTGATGATGGCGAGGTTGGAAGATGTCTCTACTACATCGGGGTAGGCAGGCATCATGCGTAGCACGCCATCGTGACAAGCGATGATGGCAGCCACGAGGCGCTCTTGCACATCAATGGGCACCACATTGGTGGGCAGGTTAACATCAGAGGCAGTGAGCTCGATGGCAGACTCAATACCGCGATATTCATCTTGAAAGAGAGCCTGCTGTTCGGCTACAAGTTGGCAGAAATGGCTGGCTTGTTCAGCAGGTATGACGAGTGTGACATCGGCACGGAAAGGTATGGCGTTGCGCATGTTGCCGCCATGCCATTCGGCTAGCCGTGCATGGCATTGTTTCATCGCTAGATCCACGAGGCGCACCATGAGTTTGTTGGCATTGGCTCGCCCTTCGTGAATTTCTAATCCAGAGTGGCCTCCTCGCAATCCCTTGAGCGTGACAGCGAAGGCTACGTCCTCGGCATTGGTGGGTTCGGGTTGGAAGGAACATGTGGCCGTGATATCAATACCCCCGGCGGCGCCTATCACAAATTTGCCCCAAGTTTCGGTGTCAAGGTTGAGTAGAATGCTGCCATGGAGGGCATCGTCAGCCAATCCTTGCGCACCACTCATGCCCGTTTCCTCATCGGCGGTGATGAGTGCTTCGATGGGGCCGTGGCGTAGCGATGTGTCTTCCATGATGGCCAAAATGGCTGCTACACCGATGCCATCGTCGGCGCCAAGTGTAGTGCCTTTTGCACGCACCCATTCGCCATCAATCCATGGGGTGATGGGGTCGGTGGTGAAGTCGTGAGTTGAGTCGGGCGCCTTTTGTGGCACCATATCCATGTGTGCTTGCAGGACAACACCTTTGCGGTGTTCCATGCCGGGGGTGGCAGGCAGGCGCATGATGACGTTGCCAGCAGAATCGAGCGTAGCTTCGATGTTGCGCTCATGGGCAAAAGTGAGCAGGAATTGTTGCACTTTTTCTAGATGACCGCTGGGGCGCGGCACCTGTGTGAGATCATAGAAGTGCTGCCATACGGCGGCGGGTTGAAGGGAAAGATTCATGATAGTTGTGTGTTATTGGTTCTGACAGATGTGAAAAGCAGTGCCATAACGGCCCATACTCCAAGCAGCGCCACGAGCAGCGTTTGCAGGGTGTGGACGATGAGCACGAAGGTGAGTGCTTGGGCCTGTGTGAGGCCATAGAGCACGAGCATGGTCTTCACGGCAAAATGCCATGGGCCGGCGCCATTGGGCGTGGGCACGATGACGGCGATGGTGCCCACCACGAAGGTGACCAGAGCGCACGACAAATCGAGCGATGACGTGAAAGGGAAACAAAAGAATGTGAGATAATAGTGTAGAAAATAGCTGCCCCAAATGGCGATGGTGAGCATCACGTAACGCCACGGATGATTGACGCTGCGCAGCGATGTAACTCCCTGCCAGATGGCTGCAACGGTGGTTTTGACACGACGATAGAACGATAGACGCCGTAGTAGCAGATGGAGTAGCAACAGAATGGCCGCGATACATATAACCACCACGACATAACCGGTGGGCGAGAAACTACGCAAGAGTGAGTCGAGCGATGTGCCGGTGTGACGGAAGAAGGTGCCAAAGATTGACATCTGGAGTAGCAATGTGACACCCGTTATAACACCCACAAAGAGTGTGTCGATAGCCCGCTCGGTGACTACGGTGCCCAAGGCTCGAGGAAATGACACTCCATCGTAGCGACGCAATACGGCGCAACGAGCGAACTCGCCTACGCGGGGAATGATGAGCGATGAGGCATAAGAGATGAATATGCTATGGATGGTTATAGAGGTGCGTGGATGTTCACCCACGGGTGAAAGCGTTTGCTGCCAGCGCCAAGCACGAAACACTTGGGCCATGATGCCGAAAGGGAAGGAGAGCAACATCCATGTCCAATTCATCTCGTAGTGGAGCGCATGGAGAATGGCCGTGAAGTCGGTGTCGCGGTACATCCAATAGAGGATGGCGGCTCCGAGCAACAACGGGAGAACAATCTTCCAGAGCGCGGATAGACGAGTGTGAAGTGTGGAATGTTGCGATAGCATAGTAATCTTTTAGAACGTGAAGTTGAAGAAGAATCGTATGCCATGCTTCTTGGCGGTGGGTAGTGATGTGTAGTTCATGCGATGAACATATTCCACACGCAAGATCTTGAAAATGTTGTGTATGCCGACGGCCCATTCAGCGTATGGACGCTTGGAGTCGAGAGCATACGATTCGGCCGGCAGTCCCCAGCTGTTCTTCGAAGAGAGAGTCCCCCACATGGTTTTGAAACCCACATATTCGCGCCATTTGAGTTTGCGCAAGAGTGGTATGCGGTTAAAAATCTTTCCTTTGAGGTCCCAATCCATCTGGAACGACACATAGCGGTCGGAGAGAAATTCCATGTTGTTCACCAGATTGAACGTTCCCGGATTGGATATGTAGGAGAGATTGGCCTCGGGCATGACGAGTAATAGGAAGGGCACTTTGTTCCATTGGATGCCACCACGCAGATTGAGCTCCATCTTACCCCATGAGTTGAGCCATAAACGATAGTAAGCCGTGGCTTCTGTGTAGTTATAGTTGTAATCGCCGCCTAGCAGTCCTTTGACACCAACGGTGTGGCTGAGGGTGAACACAGGAGCGTCTTGATTGACCGTGACACGGCGTTGCTTGGTGTTCATGTATTTCTCTCCGGGAGCATAACGCACCTTGGCGCTAAATTCGGTGGTGCGCATTTTTGTGATGGGTAGCAGCGATTGCGTGCCAAGTTGATCGGTGAGAATGTCGTAGCCCAAGGCTCGCAGATTGCCTGCCGCCTCATTTTCCTCGGTTTTGATGGAGGTAAAGAAAGCGAAATTGTAATCAGTTTCGTATTCAAATCCGATAGTCTTCCGATTGTAAAACATCATTTTATCCACGGTGGTCCAGTGGAACGAGGTAAACACATTGTCCTTGTCGGTGGAGAGAAACTTGTCGGAAGGACTCATCACATCATAGGTGCTTTCCAACGTGATGTTGCGGCGGGGAAACTCTTCATAGGTATAGTTCTTCCGATTGAGGGCATACACCAAGGCGCCCTTATAGTAGTTCTTCTTACTATTCCATCCGCGGGCATAATATCCCTTGAAGAAAAGGTGAGGATTGAGGTTGGCCGTGGTTTGTGCCGACAGTCGCGTTCGCCATCCATCGATGAAGTTACGGGTGATGAAAGTGTTGATGGGGCCGATGTCCACTTTCGAAGGATGGGCTTCGGAGCCCGTCTCCACAAAGTTTTCTACGGTGATCTTGAAAAGCATGAGGCCCAGTCTGTACCATGGGCGCTCCTTCATACTGTCGATAAATCCTGACATGCGTTTTTCGCTACCCGTGAGTTCCACCGAGCGATATCTATTCCAAAAATCGGGTTTGCGCATAGCGGCATCGGACTCCACGCGCAACGGCGCTTTACCGCGAAAGAGCTTGTTGTCGATGGGATTGAAGGCATAGTCACTCTTGCGTGTGGTGCGGATGGCTATAGCTTTGGTGAGAACGTCCATCAGCGAGAGCTCCACAATCATATCATCCTGCGAGAGCACCCATTCGCCGTTGTCGAGCTGCGTGTATTCCTGCTGCACCCAGAGGTTTTCCACAAAGTTGACATCAGAACTCTTGGGCAGTGTCATCTTGCAACTTTTCACGTGGAGCGTGGTGTCTTTCAGAATATAGAGTTCACCGCGGAAGCCGAAGTCTTGCTGGTTGTTGGGCAAAAACTCTAGATGGTAGCACGAGTCTTTGTCCACCTTCACTGTGTCCACAATATAGAACCGGTAGAAGGCGATGGCATCCTTGCCGATAGGTGACGTGAAATAGTGGCGTAGCAGGCGCACCTGGTCATCGTAGATGTCCACATCGGTAAAGGCATCGCGCATCACCACGTTGAGCATCTCGCCTGTCTGTATCACCTGATTGACACCTTCGGAGCGCTGGCCCACGATGATGTCTTTTTCCGAGTGAGGTGATTTGCGATAAATCTTTTGCGTCACCGTTTCATCCACACTGATGGGCAGAATGAGCTTGTCGTTGTATTTGCAGAGTTCAACCTGCTTGACGAGCCACTGGTTTTTCATGCCAAACGAACTATTGATGTCGGATGGCTTGATGTCGTTGACGGCCAGCGTGAGCTTCTGATAGTTGTAGTATTCGTAGTAGTCGTGATTGCCCAGATCGGTGCGTTTTTTTGCTGCGATCACCCGTCGCATCAGCTCCACCGCCGGATTTTCTTTGCGCGAATAGCGATGGCGCTTGCTTTTCACGGTGACCTCTTTCAGTTGGTGGGCGTCGGTCTTCAGACGGACTGTGATATTGGCCGGCACATCGGCCGTGATGTCAATGGTCTGATTCTTGTAGCCCACAGCCGAGAAGGTAAGACGCCATCCGTTGTGACGCTCTATGGAGAAGCGACCGGCATAGTTGGAGGCCATCGAAATCTTGTGGCCGCGATAGCGCAGCCCCGCAAAAGGAATGCTGTCGCCCGTGGCGTCGTCGATGATCTGTCCTGTGATGACTTGTGCCTGAGCCACAGTCATGCACCCCACGAGCCATAATAATAAGATGTATCTCTTCATGTTTGAAATCGGATAAATGGAAAAGGGCAGGCTCTACTCGTCCAGCAATTCCTTGATGTCTTTGATGATGCGGTTGGCAGGATTTTCACCATCGTCCTTTTTCCAAGCTTCTCCCTTCAGGTGGATGGCCTGCATGCCGAGAACCTTGGCCGGCTGGATGTCGTTTTTCAGGCTGTCGCCCACCACTGTGATGTCTTGCGGTTGCACGTTGTCGCCAAACGATCGCATGGCCAACCGATAGATGGCTTCGTCGGGCTTTCGCACACCCACAGCTGTGCTTTCCACCACATCTTGAAACAAATCGTCTAAGTGAAACTCGCACAGCACTTCTTGCAGATTGCCATAGAAATTGCTACACATCACCAACGGATACTGCTCTTTCAGTTGAAGCAGCACTTCACGACTCTTAGCCGTCTGGCGCTCCACTCGGCGATAAAGGTCGTCTGTGAGAGCAGCCACGCAACGCTCTTGTTCCAGCGGCGATCCATAGAGGTAGCCCACCGTCACAAGATGTTCTATTTCCATGCGAAGTTTTGTGATGAGCGTCTTCCTAAAACTATACGTCGGTTGTATGATAGACTGACGGCCCAACTGTTGTTCGGCATAGACGTAGGCCTCGGCAAATTCCTCAAAGTTTACGGGCACATGATGACGTCTGTAAGCATGCCAAATGAATCGTCCCCAGTGGCTACCGTTGGTATCAAGTGTGCCACCAAAATCAAATATATAGCCTTTCATCTTCGTGTTAAGCGTTTATCGTTGCGAGCAGTGTGTTCTGTGTGTTATAGTTCTGCATTCAACGTTTTACACAACTGCTCGTGTGTGTGATGCATCTTGATATATAGGATGGTTAAAACAATGATTTCAAACAGGAAATAGAGCCAAGGACAGTCGAGCAAGGCGGTGATATAAAGCGCGATGGCACGGCTATTGAATGTGAGTAGATTGGTGTAAGCCATGAGCGGCCTACTGCCGTCGAGCATGTGTTGCTTGGTAGAATTGAGGTCGGCACCTGTGGACCGGAGCTCGCGGAAACGCTTGAAAAACTGTTGAAACTCGGGCGTGCGCTTCTCTTGCCCACGACAATAGTTTCCATAGAGCGTGTAGAACAACCAGCCAAACCACTTCTCCTTGGGCTGGCTTTTGGCAATGGCATATTGCTGCGCACTATTGTCGAGTTCGCTTCCTTCGTGTCCCAGCAGGAAATAGAGGTGTATCTGGCGATAATAGTCGGCCAACGAGGCCTGTTGAGAGTGACACAAGAAACCGGCAATGCAGCCGAGTGCCCAGATGGACAGCCCCCAATGCACGTTGGTGAACGGGATGTATTGGCCCTGCATGCGGAGGCAGAGCGCCACATAGATGGCGGCAAATGTGATGTCGCTCGACACGCCATCGAGTGCGCGTCCCAAGAGGGATTTTTGGTTGGTGATGCGCGCCAACTGTCCATCGGCAGAGTCGCAGAAGTTGGATACCATAAGTAACAATACGCCGGCCAAATTGTGCTGCCAATCCGTGTGGTAGAACATAAGGGCCGAAGCCAATCCTATCACGATGCCCATGATGGTGATGGCATTGGGCTTGATGCTCAAGCGGGCGGCAGTCAGTGCCATCACCAGTCCTATCGGGCGGTTGAAGTGTACATCGAGCCATTCCTCTGTGTCTTTCGATTTCAGAGAAGACTTCAACAATTCTTTAAATCGTGCTTTATCCATGTCAATATTTCATGTCTTAATGCTTTGCGTCGTTTTCCGGCATTGCCATTCGCGCTATCTCTCCGGCGGCTTCGTCTCTGCATGCGGCAAAACTGGGCCAGTCGTTGAAATCGATGATGGCAAACGTGCCGTTGGCGTTCACGATGGCATCGCCGCCATATACCTCCACACCCGTCAGTCGTGACAGCCGCTCGGCAGTCTGTCGGATGTCGTCGTAGTCTGCCGGATGGAAAAATCTGCCGACCACGCCATAAAACTTCACCTCATGTCCTTCCAAATGAGCCGTGGCGATAGCGGGCGCCAAGGTCCGCATCTTTTGGCTCACGGTTTGCTCATCGGGGCAAAAACACACATCGTGTCCGCGGTCACTCTTCACCCATCCGGCGCCCCGTATATAGTGCGGAGCCGTGGGCACATCGTTGTCGCGCATCAGTTGGTCTATGGACCTGCGACTATTGCACAATGTCACACCCTGCGGATTGTTTATCACACGGATACCTTTCTCCGTTGCTTCTTGCAGCACGGCGAGTGCATCCTCCGAGCGTGCCATCGAGAAGATAAAGGCCACATCATCGGGCACAACCTTTATACCCTTTTCGGCGAGCGCATCTTCTTTCATATATTCTGCCACGGCGAAGCCCTGTTTCTCCAATATGTCGCCCACGGCTTTCAGTATGGCAGCGTCTTTTTCTTCGGCATTGGGAGAAAAGCGTGGCGCGCGACCTATCATCATTGCCTTTCGTGGCGTGCCGTACTCTTTCGTATCCTGTGCATCGATGGTGCACATCTTCTCTTTTCTATGCTCAATGCCAGAAGCTTCAGCAAGAAACTGTTCTGCCTTTTCGATGTCGCTCTTGTGATCAATGTCGAGCACCTTCGACATGGGAAAATAGCGTATCTGCATGCCATCGGCAATGAGTGCGCGCTGGAATTGCCGCATCCTCACCTCACCTCGCTCCATACATCCGTGGAGCGTGTGGAGCGCGTCGGGCGTCAACCCGTAGATGCCGGTCGAAATGTATCGGCAACCATGGGGGGCGTCGTAAAATCCGTCGATCAGTCCGTTGTCGTTGGTTCCCACGTAGAGAGGTCGCTCATCGTCGATGAAATCGGTGACGGGAAACATCGGCGTGCCGGCATCGCGAAATGCCTTCACGTATGCAGCAAACTCATCCTCGCGAAAAATCGTGTCCACCGTGGTGAGCACAAACAGCCCACCATAGAGATAGGCGCTCAGCTCGCAAAAACTGTGCATGCTGCCCGGTGTGCTCTTCACCACATAGCGCAATGGCACCCGTTTGCCGTTAAGCCCCTTGTTGCTGATGTCGTGCAGACGTTGTTCCACATCGGCCATTCGGTCGTTGCAGATAGCAACAATCTCCTCTGCGCCATTCTCCATAAAGATGCGCACAAGCCGATCGATGAGCCGTTCCCCATGGATTCTCACCAACGGTTTCGGCGCATCCACTCCTTCAGCAGCCAGCCGCGAGCCTTCGCCCGCAGCTATAATCGCGAATTTCATGCGTGCAAAGGTAGTGAAAGTTGAGAGCAATACAAAAACAAAAAACGTTTTTTGTCTTTTATTGCCGAGGCACATCCTTCCTTCTTTGAAAGAATAGGTCGTGCAAGTCGATCGGAATGTTAAATAAATTCACAGTCAAGCTATCCGAACAATCATTCGCTATGTTTTTCGCACAATTTATGCCGGAAACCACCAAACTACCTGGTCAACAACTTAAAGTGTTGATGTGCTGCTGCCTCATCTCGCCATACGCCAACGACGAAGAGGGTAATCTGTTCTACAACAACAAAGACACCAAACGGAGAATCATGGAGCTCTATCCAGATATCTCCGAAGCAGCAGTAAGTAACGCTATCAACGCGTTGGCAAAAGCAAATTTCCTTATACGTATATGCCGAGGACAGTATCGCATCAATCCGCGATACTTCTATAAAGGCTCTCTCCGCTATCGGGATAGCTGCATAGAAAACACAGACAAAAAGATTCACAAAAAGTAAAAAAAACAAAAGGCTACCTGACCAAACGGTTGGGTAGCCTTATTTCTTTATATGTCAATAATGTCCCTTGGTTTACCGTCCACATAAAGGATATTTCTGCCTTTTACTGGTGAACTGTGATGCTCTCCTTTTTCGTCTATGTAAAGAACTCCATCTAAACCAAGCCAATTATTTCCGTTGTCAATTACATCAATGTTTACGTTACATGACAAATCTTTTGATGGATCTCTGTCGTATTCAAAATCACCGACACAAAAGCCATCAACAAATAACGTGTTGGTGCCCAAACTTGGGAACGCGTTTGTTTCAAATTTTTGATTTTTAAAAGCGAATCGTATCTTTTTCATTTGTTGTTAGCCTCTAGGTGGAACCCCACAATCTAAAATATCATTATACTTACCGTCAACGTAAACGTGAACACGACCTAAAGGATGCTCGGTAACATAATTACCAGAACTCTCGACAAAGACTACTCCCTTATGGTTCATCCATTCATCTTTATTGTCTATCGGGTCTGCGTTACCCAGATGTGGATGCCTATATCGATCAAGCGAAAAAAGTAGTTTGCCAACATACTTTCCATTTAAAAGCACGTCATTGACACCTGGAGACGGATAGCGAGTAATCTTGCCACCGGCATTACGGAAAACACATTCCACAGGGTAATGGTATGGTGCGCTGAGTATTAAATCAATGTCTTTCTTTTTCATTACCACTTAAATTTACTCCATTCATAACGGCTGATGTGGAAAGAAATCTCTTCAGATAGTCTTTCATATCATATATCACTTTTGTTTAATATGGACGACTGCGATGTACTTGATCCACTATGGAATCAATATGTTGCTGAAGTCTAACACTGTCAAAAACATGAATCAAGGAATCCATTTCCTTACGGTTTTTTGTAACGACAAGAAATGTATCTCCCTTAACTTCATATCTTCTACCGAAGCATTTGCCAATATCAACGGCAAGTACATCAACTGTGTCATATTCGACACCATCAGTAGAGGCAACTTTATTAGTTGAATGTCGTTCATCAAAGTAAACAAGACACAGAAAAAACAAGAAGACTGATGCCACGCCCAAAAGCCAGCAAGCAAACAAGCTAGCAATTCTCTTTTCCTTTCCCATAGCAATAAATGTTATTTTTTCTTTCCATTATACCAATCTCTACCTTCTGTTTCCCACCATTCCTTCAAGCTGCCGGTAGTTTCATTCCATACTTCCTCGCCGCGTTTTAACACATCTCTCGTATGATTCTTGTCTCCACGGTTGTAATCTCCGGCATTAAAATACTCAAAGGCATGTTGAAGAGGAGGCATTGATAAAGGAATTGGAGTTTCTCGATGCTCCATTTTGCCTACCTGCTCACCATTATAACGAAAATCGCGGACTAAATATTCAGCTGGAATCTCACCGAAATTCTTAAAATAATTCTGATTCGCAATATCACGTTCAGTATAGCCCATTGGAGGCTCATCCATATTGTATAGCGGATATTTACCAAAACCTGTTTCTTGATCCGATAAACCAAGGGCGGTCTGTATTGGGGTTCCGGTTATTCCAGAATATTTCGCTAAACTATCTAAAGCATTTACAGACACTTCTTGTTTAAGCGGAGAACCCTTCTTTCGTATAGTTATAGTTCTGTCACCATACGGAATCACAAACGGATCTGTTCGATGGTTAACCGAATCAAGATTAGCCTTGAAATCATAATAAGAATTGTTTTCAAGCTCTGTGCTTCTATCTGACGTAGGACTTGTGTTTGGCTTTCGTCTTATAGCGCGTCCCTTTTGTCTGTCTATAGGTACTTTCTCTAATTCAACTAACACATTGTTATGATTAAAGGCTTCTTCCCATGTATTAAAAACCTTACCATCAACGGCTTTATAATATCTGGGCGCACGTTTCTTTTTTACCATAGACTTCTCTTCCCCAACGCCTAATGCGGATTTAAATCTGCTTATAACGTCATCAAGGAAACTGCCATCTCCAAACTGTTTCTTTCTCCACGGCGCTTGGTCGGTATAAAATTCTCCATCCTGATACCTCGGATAATAACCTTCCAGTTCCTCATCCACCAACGCTTTTAAAAACGTTGGGTGTGTGGCACGTTTGAGTATCCTACCAGTCTTTGGGTCTCTACTACCTAAATGGTAAGCACCATCTTGTTCGTTATATACGGGTTCTAAACCGGCCCTAAAGGCGCCAAATAAATCATAATCATCGGTCTCTGCCTGCAGGTTTCTCGGAAGTCTATCACGCCATTGTTCATAGCGTTCTCTTTCAGTGTTCTTTCTGCCGCCATTCTGATACAATCTACCACCCAATCCACGCATAGTGATATACGGCGAAGCAACCACGGGCTCTTCCATCGCCGGTGTTTCTGTGGACCGACCAAAGCTAATGCCCCGCTCATCATCATTGCTCCTTCTGCTTTCCATCAAGGCCTTCAGCCCCATGACGTTATCCATAAGCGCCTGCTGCTCTGCGGGTTGTATTCCTGCTTTGTCAGCCTCCACATCTGCTAAAGCCTGTTCCGCGGTAATATTACCAACGCTTGTGGTGCCGTCATTGTCCCATGCTGGAGATGACCACCCACCATTCTGCATCACAGCATCAAAGACCTTCTTGTTCCACGGAGCAGAACCCAATATGCTTGCCGGCTCCTGCTGCTGAAAATACGACGAAAGATCTTGATTGATTACAGCATCAGAATAATCACCTAAGGCATTATCCACCTCATCAAGATAACCAATGGCGGCACTATTATACTGTGCAGCGGGTCTTTCCCAGCCGGTCTTAAAATGAAAAGCGGCATCCCTAGCTGTTTGGGCATTCATAAAACTAAGATAATTCTGTCGCCTTCCGCCCCAATTGTCTCCATTATATGCCCTACCAGTTTCTGACACGTGTTTCAATTGTCCCGCAAAACTGGTGTCCTTGGGCCTTCTGCTACCATGCCATTGGGCTATTCCAAAAGCTTTGTCTCTGGTCTGCTTATTGTAGCCGCCAACAGCATTGGGATCCAAACCGCTTTCCGACAACAAGGCGGCTACCATGCCTCTGGCTTGCGCATCACTATAGCCATCGTTGATAAATTGTGTATAGGCAGCCACAATCCTATCCTTACGACTGCCAAGCTTCGGGCCCTGGTCTTTCTTTCCGCCCCAGCCAAACGTGTTATAGTGCTCCCTCACCTCCGGCAACGTGGTTAGCCCTTCTCTCACCGCCATACGGATATACTCCGCCCTCTGACTTAGCGGCAGATCCTCCCACGCCGTAACCACCTCAGGTTGCTTCGGCTCCAAGTCTTTATCCAGCATACCACCGTTATCATGACGATTCACAAACCCAGCTTTGGCCGGAGAGGATATCGCGGGAACAATATCACTGCCTTTGTGCATCATTTGAAGGGGAAGCTCAGTCCCATTGGCAGCATCCCTTGCCGCCTTTAATCCTTTAGCGGCCTTCATTCCGGCAACACCCAATATAATATCCATCACCTCATCATCGTATGGCTCTCCTTTATATAGTTTTCGCCCCAACTGATAGCCATCCACGCCAAGCGATGCTGCTGCATGAGCAGCCCTCACAAGAGGACCAGCGGCCCACGTGGCAGGTCCAGAAACGGCCAAAGCCGCATCAGCATATTGCGCATATTTATCTAACTTATCCATAAAGGACCCACCACCATAACGATTAAGGCGTGGATATTTCTCGTTTATATCGTCTCGTTTCTTTGCCATGATTTGCAATCAATTTAACGTTCGGATCCAAATGGTGGATCGGGGGTAAATACAATCAATGTATGATTAACAATAGTATCTAATCTACGTGGTGCTTCGCGCACAAGGTATTCTGTTACATAAGTCTGACCATCGTGTCGCTTGATATACGTGAAGTCGCCGATATGCTCAATAGTGTCCTCTAATTCTCTTAATGTGAACGGATAATGAATAACATCGGCTATTACACTCTCAATAAAGTCAGTATATTCAAAGCCGGCGTCATAGCACTTCTCGCCAAATATTGGGAAAAAGTTATACGCCAAAACAGAATCAGAATCTATTGGAGTCTGTATCGCAATCCGACGAAGACTATCCAAGATCTCTTTTTCGTTAATTTTCGGCAAAACAACACGAAGAGAAAGGGCGCTGTCAATCTCCTGCAGCGTCATCATGCTGTCTGGTACCACAACACGCCCAACTTTCCCATGTTCGCGACAAGAAAAGCACACGCACATTGATAACAGCAATCCAAACATTAATCCCTTCATGCTGCAAAGATAGTCGATTTATATCATACAAACAAAAAACCTAAGCGTTTTACTTAGGTTTTTCTCGAAACCACAACCGGTTAATGCGGTTGGTGTGTTGTCGGTCAAGGATCTTAAGAAGCCATGTGGCATCCGCTTTGATCTGTCTATCCACCGAAAAAGGAAGCACAGAGCCTCGTATGCCGTTATCCATGATCTACATCTAAAATGGTTAACTCCTGTGAACCACGAGCCTTGCCCTGTTCCTCCATTTCTTTCTGAACGGCTTTCTCGGCTTCAGTCAATTCCTTCACCAGCTTCGGGATCATCGCCACCACACCGGTAACGGTCTTCAAAGCATTCACCTTATCCTTCTCGTCTAGCTCACTGAAGTCAACGTCCTTCAGCACTTCCCGCACCTTATCCACAGCAATCTTCGTGTCCTGCAATAAGGCACTCGACATGGTGATGCAGAGCTTCTTATAAGCAGACACAGCTTCCTTAAACTCGAGTAATAAAGTAATTCATGAATTTCATTTCAAAACATGCACTCTTGATGCTCAAGAATGGCGCTCTTGAAGGTTGTGAGTGCTGTTCTTGCAATGTGTTAAGAGCCAAGATGTTGCTGTGCCACATTGTTGCCTTCTTGATATACTGTGGGGCGCGGCCTTAGGGGGCGGTGGCGGCCGGTTGGTCGGTTGACGTGCGGCGTGCGAGCGCCTCCATGAGCAGTCGGTCGTAGGTGCTGATGTGGTGGCGCGTGAGCAGGGCGTCGTCGTTGCCAAACTCGTTGGCCAGCGTGGCGTGGCGCTCGTTGGTGGTGAGGAAGATGTGGAAATGGCAGGCGGCGCGGTCGATGCGGCGGGCAAACCAATCGCAATAGCCGGCGTTGAGATGGTCGTCGGGCGTGGCGTCTGCTGAGGCCAGAATCTTCTCGTAGAGCGGTGAGGCTTGTTCGTCGCGCCCCTCAGAGAGCAGTGCCCAAGCCAGCGTGCGACACACGTTGAGGTCGTCGGGCGTGGCGTAGTGGAGACGGAAGAGCAGGGGTAGTGCCTCGTTGCACCGGCCGGCACGCGTGAGGGCCAAGGCGTGGCGCAGCTGCAGACGATGGTCGTCGGGATGTGATGTCAGGAGTGCGGCATAGGCATCGGCAGCTTCGCCGTGGCGCCCAAGGGCCGTGAGGGCGGAGGCGCGAATGGTGAGCAACGCGTGATGGTGGGCATCGCTGGCTTCGTAGGGCTGCAGGTCAGCGAGCGCTTCCTCGTTGCGGCCTTGGGAACGGTGGAAACGAGCGCGCATAAGGGCCAGAGACAAGCTGTGGATGCCATCGAGACAGGGCGATGCCAAGAAGAAGTGGGGCGCTTCGGGCGTGTCGGCAAAGGGATTGTGGGGCAGTTCGTTGCGCCACGGCGATAGCCGGAAGAATCGATAGAGGTCTTGCAGATAGGCGAGCCGGCGGAAGGCAGGGGCGGTGGTGTCGATGGGGGTGGCCATGGGGTCGGTGGCGTCGGTCTGCTGCATCATCTCGCGCAACTGCGGGGGCAACTGGTCCACGATGGAGGCAAAAGCCAGCGCAAGCGAGTATCTGTCGCTGTCGCAAAACGGGCCGCTGTCGATGGTGCGGCCGAGCATGGGCGACGCGGCCATCTTGGCTTCGGCGTCGCGGATGTCGGGATGGGTGTGGCGGAAGGGCGTGAACCAATTGCTGAGGGTGTAGAAAAACGGGAAGCGCTTGGTCTGTTTGAATCCGCCGAAATAGATGTCGGCACCGCGTTGTTGCATGTCCACCATGCGCCGCACGAGTTGCTCAGTTTGCTCCATGCGTTTATCTTCGGCGTCGGGGTGGAGGATGTCTTCCATGGGATCATCGTCGGCCTCGCGGATGCCGTCGGGTGTGAAGCGCAGGTTGCTGTTGCGGATGATGCCTGGCATGATGTCGCGGCGGATGGTTTCGTCGTCGCGGTCGGCCCGCAGGCAGCAGATGACTTGTCGCTGCAGGTCGAGCACGTCGTTGAGATGCTTTTCGGTCTGCTCGGCTGCCTTGCAGGCAACTTCGGGATAGACGTGGCGAGGCAACAGCGGCAGGGCGAGACACCATCCCACGAGGGCGCGGGCAGCCGTGGCGGGCGAGGCCGCTTGCTCGTGGACGCGGATGAGTGTGAGAAACTTAGCCGCGTCGAACTGCACCAAGCAGGCCATCGTGACGGCACTCACGAGCAGGGCACTATCGGCCTCGTCGCAGAGGGGCGAGGTGAGCAGATCGGCATAAAACGATTGCTGCGCTGCCGTCCATTGACGCCCCACGAGGATGTGGGCAAAGAGCGCCTTCATGAAGTGGTGGTGGCGGGCATGGAGCGCGGTGTGGTCGCCATCGGGCAGGTTGGCCGCAATGAGGAAGTCTTGCAGCGTGGCGCGCACGGTGTCGGCATCGAAGGTCTGCTGCGAGGCCAGCGCTTGCTCTTGGCGAAAGAGTGAGCGATCGCGGCAGAGCGAGACCATGAGGGCGTTGGCTGCGACCACATAGAGGCGCTCCAGCAGACGGACATAAATGTTGGCCCGCTGCGGATCGTCGTAGCCGCTCTGCATATAGTCGAGCATGCGGTTGAGGTCGTCGCGAATGTTGGCGATCTCCTGCGTGTCCACTGCGCCGCCCGCCGCCTGATGGTCGGTCAGGAGACGAAGTGCATCGTCGAGCCGCAGGTGGTGGAGGGCGGCAAATACTTCCGAAAACATCTTGATGAGCGTTGAGAGATTGTTTAAAGAATTTTATCGTCAGAGGAATGGTGCGAGCAGGTGGGCAAACCATCCGAGCAGCTTTTGTCCGGAGGTGCGCCACTCGTTCCACGATTCGGGCGTGAGGCGGAAGGAGTGCTTCTTGTCGCGCTCAAACATGTCGGAGAGCTCTTTGGTGGTGCCGGCGTCGATGATGACGGCGTTTTCCTCGTAGTCGAAACGCAGACTTCGGGCGTCGAGATTGGCCGAGCCCACGGTGCACAGCTCATCGTCCACCATGATGATTTTGGTGTGATGGAAGCCGTTTTGATAGATCCACACCTCGGCGCCCTGCTTCATCAGCCGGTGCATGTTGTAGAATCCGCAATCGGGCGTGAGGGGAATGTCGCTGTTGGCGGCGATCATGAGTTCCACTTTCACACCGCGGCGGATGGCTTGGCGAAGGGCACGACTCACGGATGGCGTGAGCGTGAAGTAGGGGTTCACTAGCCGTATGCTGTGACGAGCGTGGCGAATGGCACTGATGTAGAATTGCCGAATGATGCGTGGCGAACGGCCGGGTTCACGGTTGGCGATGCCCACCATCTTGCGGCCGGCCGTGGCGCAGGTGTCTGCCTTCAAGGCGGCAAACCGCTGTGGCGTGGTGAATCCGCGATAATATTGTGCGCCGTGTATGTTTTGTCCTGTCACGCGTTTCCACATGCGGAGAAAAATGGTCTGGAGCGTGTTCACCTCGGAGCCCTCTATGCGGCAGTGCATATCGCGCCATTCGCCCACTTGCTCGGTGCCCTTGATGTAGTAGTCGGCCACATTCATGCCGCCCGTATAGGCAATTTTACCGTCGATGATGACGATTTTGCGATGGTCGCGCCCGGAGATGTCGTTGAGATAGGGGAAGCGCACGGGATTGAATTCGTAGAGCTCGATGCCCTGCTGGCGGCGATGGGCGATGTGTTGTTTCTTGAGGGGGCGATTGTTTGACTTGTTGCCAAAGCCATCGAACAGGGCGCGCACCTCCACGCCCTGCTTCACTTTTTCGGCCAGCAGGTCGAAGAGCAGGTCGGCGATGGAGTCGTTGCGGAAGTTGAAATATTCCAGATGCACCGAGCTTTCGGCGGCACGAATGGCTTGAAAGAGGTCGTCGAACTTCTCTTGTCCCGACATCAGGAGCGTCACGCTGTTGTCGTGGGAGAAGCTGATGCCGGCCTTGCGCATATCGGCCGCCACGAGCGAGTCGGTGCGCTCGGCGCGGGCCGTGGTGCCCCACATGATGAGCATCAGGATGAATAGTTTTTGCATCATCGCGCTTTTCATATCATACACGAATAGTGATCCACGACGCCGAGCAGATGGTTGTCGCGGTCGGTCACGAGCACGGAGTGCACCTTGTGGCGGTGCATCACCTTCTGGATGTCGGCAATCTTGGTGTCGGGCAACACGCATTTCGGCGTGCGCGTCATGATGTCTTCCACGGTGTGGTCCACAAATCCGGCTTGCCAGCGCTCCATGGCCCGTCGGATGTCGCCATCGGTGATGAGCCCGATGATGTGCTGGTCGTTGTCGAGCGACACGCCCAGTCCCAGTTTGCCCTTGCTCACCAAGATGATGGCCTCGCCCAGATGCATGGTGGCGGGGATGATGGGCAGGTCGTTGGTGCGCATCACGTCTTGTGCCGTGGTGAGCAGTCGCTTGCCCAATTCGCCGCCTGGGTGGAACTGTGCGAAGTCGCGCGGCTTGAAGTGGCGCAGGCTCATCAGTGCGATGGCCAGCGCATCGCCCAGCACGAGTTGGGCCGTGGTGCTGCTGGTGGGTGCCAGATTGAGCGGGCAGGCCTCTTTGTCCACGTGGGAAAGGATGTGCACGGTGGAGTAGCGGGCCAGGAGCGAATCGGCGTTGCCCGTCATGCCGATGATGGGGATGTTCATGTGGAGCACCATGGGAATGAAGCGCAGCAGCTCGTCGGTTTGTCCGCTGTTGCTGATGGCCAGCACCACATCATCGTGCCCCATCACGCCCAAGTCGCCATGAAACACGTCGAGCGGATTGATGAAGAACGACGGCGTGCCCGTGCTCGACAGCGTGGCGGCGATCTTGGCGCCGATGTGGCCGCTCTTGCCCACGCCCGTAACGATGACTTTGCCTTTGCAATCGAGCATCAGTTGCACGGCGCGATCGAAGCCCTCGTCGAGTTGCGGTATGAGTGCCTGCAGGGCTTCGGTCTCATCGTGGATGCATTGTATGGCGTAGTCGCGAATGTTTTTTTTCATAATCGGTTGTTTACGACAGTAGTTGGCGGATGAGCCCCTCCAGCTTTTCCAACGGCAGCATGTTGGCGGCATCGCTCAATCCGCGGTCGGGGTCGGGATGCACTTCGAAGAAATAGCCCGTGGCGCCAAAAGCCTTGGCAGCCATAGCCATGGCCGGCACAAATCGTCGGTCGCCACCCGTTTTGCCGTTGGCGCCGCCCGGCCGTTGCACCGAGTGGGTGCAATCCATGATCACCGTGGGCGTGTGGGCCAGCATGTCGGGGATGTTGCGGAAGTCAACCACCAGATTGTTGTAGCCAAAGCAGTTGCCGCGCTCGGTGAGCCACACGTCGTGGGCTCCGGCGTCGCGGGCTTTTTCCACGGGATAGCGCATGTCGGCACCGCTCAAGAATTGCGCTTTCTTGATGTTCACCGTCCGGCCTGTCTTGGCGGCGGCCACGAGCAGATCGGTCTGGCGGCACAGAAAAGCAGGAATCTGCAGCACGTCGCACACTTGGCCGGCGGCGTCGGCCTGATAGCTCTCGTGGATGTCGGTGAGCAGCCGCAGACCGTATTTCTGTTTCACGTCGGCGAGCATCGTGAGGCCGCGCTCCAATCCCGGTCCGCGAAACGAGCGGATGCTCGTGCGGTTGGCCTTGTCGAACGAGGCTTTAAAGATGATGTCTGTGCCCAGCTGTGCGTTGATGCGCACCAGCTCTTGCGCCACCGTGTCGAGCAGTTCGGCGCTCTCTATCACGCACGGGCCGGCAATGAATATAGGGTGAGGCTGTTTCATGATGCTTGTTTGTCGTTGAGGGGTGTCTAAGGTGCCAAGCGCGGAGAGAGGGGAGGGCGGCGCCCGATGCTTGCGGCGGGGCTCTATTCCCGATGCTCAACACCCGATGCGCTCACACGATGATTCTCGTCTTGTGATGGTTTTCTCTGAATTCGGTGGGCGAGCATCCCTTCTTTCGTCTGAAGATACGATTGAAATTGCTCAGATTGTTGAAGCCGCAATCATAGGAGATTTCCGAGATGCTGCGACTCGTGTCCACCAGCAGTCGCGACGCATAGCCCAGCCGGATGTCGATGATATATTCCGATAGGTTGCGCCCCGTGTGGAGTTTGAAAAAGCGGCTGAAGGCACTGGGGCTCATGCCGGCCACATCGGCCATCTGGTTGAGCCGCAGTTCTTCGGTGTAGTGGTCCGAGATATAGGTTTTCACCTTCAGGATGCGGCGCGAGTCGTCTCCGGCCATCACCTTGGCATAGCTGCTGCTGGCCAATGTTCGGGCGCCGCTGCATCGCGACAATTCGTAGAGAATGGACATAAATTGCTGCAGGGCATAGAAACTGTCTTCCACGCCCGACAGTGTGTCGATCAGGCGATACACCTTCATGATGGCGTCTTGTGGAAAGGCTAAGCCCTTGCGCGCCTCGTTCATCATCTTGCGAATGGAGATGAAGGGGTTGCGGCCGAACAGCGAGTCGTCGTTCATGCCGAAGTCGAATTGCACCGTCACTTCCCTGATGTCCTTGCTCTTGCAGGTGTGTTGTTCCCACACGTGCTCCAAGTCGGGCGACGTGATGAGCACCATGTCGTACTCTCCGATCACCTCGCTGGAGTCGCCCACCACGCGGCGCACGCCCGCAGCATGCTCCACAAAGTTGAGCTCGAACACCTCGTGATTGTGTATCGGATACGTGAACTCCTTTTTCCGCCTGTCGGCGATGTAGAGCACGTCCTTGCCCATCAGCGGTGTTATCTCGTGTATCACCCTTCGTTCTTCCATCGTGTTTCAGTGTTTGGCGGGTGTTGATGCATTGGTTGGTTGCGGGCCGTGTGGCGCCCGTGCGCTCCGCCGGCTCACAGCTCCTTGAGTATCTCCGATATGCGCTGGCGCGTGGTGAGACGCGTGGGCACCAGTGGCAGGCGCAACACATTTTCGATGAGCCCCATTTCGGAGAGCATTGCCTTCACACCGGCGGGATTGCCGTCCACGAAGAGCAATGCGAAGAGATCGGTGAACTTATGGTGAATCTTGCGCGCGGCGTCGAATTCGCCGCCAAGCTCCAGTCGTAGCATCCGCGAAAATTCCTTGGGCAGCGCGTTGCCGATGACCGATATCACGCCCACGGCGCCACAGGCCACCATGGGATAGGTGAGCGCATCGTCGCCGCTGATCACATCAAATCCCTTGGGCGCGTTCTTGATGATTTCGTCCACTTGTTCCAGCGAGCCCGCAGCTTCCTTGATGGCCACAATGTTGTCGCAGTCGCGCGCCAGTCTCACGGTGGTCTCTGCCTTCAGGTTTACGCCAGTCCGCCCAGGCACGTTGTAGAGCACCACCGGCAGTTTGGTGGCGCCGGCTATCGCCTTGAAGTGCTGATAGAGCCCCTCTTGCGAAGGCTTGTTGTAGTAGGGGCACACCGAAAGAATGCCATCTATGCCGTGCCAGTCTTCCGTTTGGAGCTCTTCCACCACGGCCTTGGTGTTGAACCCGCCGCAGCCCATCAATATCGGCACGCGCCCGTTCACTTTTGCGATCACGCGTCGCTTTATCGTGTCGCGCTCTTCACGTGTCAGCGTAGGCGTCTCGCCCGTGGTGGCCAGTATGCAAAAGAAGTCGGCCCCGCCCTCCAATTGGTGGTCCAACAAGCGGTCGAGCGCAGCGTAGTCCACCTCACCGGCGCTCGTAAACGGCGTGATGAGGGCAATGCCGAGCCCCTTGAAAATATTGTTCGTCATAAACCAATGAATAGCTATTCGGCCGCAAAATTACGGAATTTCCCGTAAACGGCAAAATTTATTTAGCGGTCGCCGACCCCTTTTCTGCGGCGCCGCTTGTGCCCCGTCTTCATTCGCCGAAACAATGCGCCGCAAAATGGCGAAAATTGGTGCGCATTTTAACATTTTCGGAGCTTTGGCAAAATCGGTCGAAAAAGTGGCTCAAAACTGGCCTCGCTGGTCACCAAATGCTCCTTCGGTCGAAAAAACGCGATTTTTGGGCCATTTTCTTCATCTCGTTAAGCATTAGTGGGTTACGGCAATTTTGGCGCTTTTTTGAAAACGCCCTGCCAACGGGCGATTTCCAATCCAATGGTTTTCGAACGCACGGGCAGTGGAATTCGACGCGAAGGGCAGTGGTTTCCGAGTCGCTATCCATTGGATAGGCGATCGAAAACCACTGCCCGCGCGATCGAAAACCATTGGATGGCGAATCGAAGACTAAGGACGGGCGACAGGAAGACCGTGAGTTAAGGTTTATTAACTACTCGTTGGGGCAAAAATCAAGTGTTAAATCAGGGGGCTTTCTCCACGGCTTTGGTGTTGAAAAAGCGCTGCTCTTAGAGACGAAAAATGAAGTTAGAGCGGACGAAAATCGCGAAATGTTAAAACTCAGAATGGCCGTCTTTCGTCCACAAAAAAGGGGCGGCAAAGCCTTTCGACTTTGCCGCCCGATGCTGTTAGCGGGAGTGGGGCAGGGGTTAAGCCTCCTCCACTGCTGCCTGGGCTGCTGCCAGACGTGCGATGGGCACGCGGAACGGTGAGCAGGAGGCATAGTCCATGCCAATCTTGGCGCAGAACTTCACCGAAGAAGGCTCGCCGCCGTGCTCGCCACAGATGCCACAACGCAGGTTGGGGCGCACGGAGCGACCTTGCTCCACTGCATACTTGATGAGCTTGCCCACGCCCTTCTGGTCGAGCACCTGGAAGGGATCCACCTTGAGTATCTTCTTGTCGAGATAAACGGGCAAGAAGCTGGCGATGTCGTCGCGCGAGTAGCCGAAGGTCATCTGTGTGAGGTCGTTGGTGCCGAAGGAGAAGTATTGAGCCTCGGTGGCTATGCGGTCGGCGGTCAGAGCGGCGCGAGGTATCTCGATCATGGTGCCGATTTCAAACTCCAGTTCGAAGCCATATTCGGCAAACACTTCCTTGGCGGCGTATTGGATAACCTCCTTCTGCTGCTTCAATTCGTAGAGCGTGCCGATGAGCGGAACCATGATTTCGGGCTTCGGATCCTTGCCTTCTTTCTTCAGTTCGCAGGCGGCCGAGAGAATGGCGCGCGTCTGCATGGCGGTAATTTCTGGGAAGGTGATGCCCAAACGGCAGCCGCGGTGGCCCAGCATGGGATTGTTTTCGGCGAGCGAAGCCACGCGACGCTGGATGTCTTCGAGCGCCACGCCCATCTCCTTGGCCATGGTTTCTTGTCCGGCTAGGTCGTGGGGCACAAACTCGTGGAGGGGCGGATCGAGCAGGCGGATGTTCACCGGGCAACCGTCCATGGCCTCCAGAATGCCTTTGAAGTCGGCCTTCTGATAGGGCAACAACTTGGCCAAAGCCTTCTCGCGGCCCGCCACGCTGTCGGCCAGAATCATCTCGCGCATGGCGATGATCTTCTTATCTTCAAAGAACATGTGCTCGGTGCGGGTCAGGCCGATGCCCTTTGCACCAAAGGCGCGCGCCACACGAGCATCGTGAGGTGTGTCGGCGTTGGTGCGCACTTGCAGCTTGGTGTATTTGTCGCATAGGTCCATCAGCTCCTTGAAGTCGCCACTCAGCTCGGCTGCCTTGGTGGGCACTTCGCCGGCATACACCTGTCCGGTGGTGCCGTTGAGCGAAATGTAGTCGCCTTCGTGGTAAACGTTGCCGTCGATTTCAACGGTCTTGGCCTTGTAGTCCACGTTGATGGCGCCGGCGCCCGAGACGCAGCACTTGCCCATACCGCGGGCCACCACGGCGGCGTGCGATGTCATACCGCCACGAGCCGTGAGGATGCCTTCGGCGGCGGCCATGCCGGCGAGGTCTTCGGGCGAGGTCTCAATGCGCACCATCACCACTTTGTGGCCGTCTTCGTGCCACTGCTTGGCATCGTCGGCGTGGAACACTATCTGGCCGCATGCGGCACCGGGCGATGCCGGCAGGCCCTGCGTGATGACTTTGGCCTGAGAGAGCGCGGCCTTGTCGAACACGGGGTGGAGCAGTTCGTCGAGCTTTTGCGGCTCGCAACGCATGATGGCGGTCTTCTCGTCTATCATGCCCTCGTGGAGCAGGTCGATGGCTATCTTCACCATGGCCGTTCCCGTGCGCTTGCCGTTGCGCGTCTGGAGGAACCACAGTTTGCCCTCCTGCACGGTGAACTCCATGTCTTGCATGTCGTGATAGTGGTGCTCCAGCTTGTCTTGGATGGCGTTGAGCTGGGCATAGATTTCGGGCATGGCCTCCTCCATCGAAGGATATTTGGCTGCACGCTCCTCCTCGGAGATGCCGGCGCGCTCGGCCCAGCGCTGCGAACCAATCTTGGTGATCTGTTGCGGAGTGCGGATGCCGGCCACCACGTCTTCGCCCTGGGCGTTGACAAGGTATTCGCCGTTGAACAGATTTTCGCCATTTCCGGCGTCGCGGCTGAAGCATACGCCCGTGGCCGATGTGTCGCCCATGTTGCCAAACACCATGGCCATCACCGACACGGCCGTTCCCCATTCGTCGGGAATGCCTTCCATCTTGCGATAAAGGATGGCGCGCTCATTCATCCAGCTGCGGAACACAGCGCAGATGGCGCCCCAGAGTTGCTCGATGGGATCATCGGGGAAGTCTTTGCCGGTGCGCTCTTTGATGGCGGCCTTAAACAGCTTTACAAGGTCTTGCAGCTCTTCCACGGAGAGGTCTTTGTCGAGCTTAACGCCGCGACGGGCCTTCACCTGCTCGATGATTTCCTCGAAGGGATCGATGTCTTCCTTGTTGACGGGCTTCATCTCGAGCACCACATCGCCATACATTTGCACGAAGCGGCGATATGAATCGTAAACGAAATGAGGATTCTTGGTCTTCTTCACCATGCCCTCGGCCACCTCGTCGTTGAGGCCCAGATTGAGGATGGTGTCCATCATGCCCGGCATCGAAGCGCGAGCACCCGAACGAACCGACACGAGCAGCGGATTCTCGGCGTCGCCGAATTTGCTGTTCATGAGCTCCTCGATGTGCTTCACAGCGTTGGTTACGTCGGCGTTGAGCTCTTCCATAATCTTCTTCTGGCCCACCTGATAATACTCGTTGCAGCAATCAGTGGTGATGGTGAAGCCCGGCGGAACGGGCACTCCGATAAGGTTCATCTCGGCGAGGTTGGCACCTTTGCCCCCCAGCTCCTCACGCATCTTGGCGTTTCCTTCGGCCTTTCCGTTGCCGAAGAGGTAAACTCTTTTCTTTGTCATAAGGATTTAAATAGGTTTTTCTTTGTATATATAAATAATGTGTAAGCTACATGCAACGGAAGGCGCCGAAACACTTTCCGATTTTGCAAAGATAAGAAAAGTAGTGGTTACGCCCAAACTTTATGTTGAAAAAATGCACCGCGGGCGCCACTTTTCTGCCTTTAAATGTTTTTTCAGACAAAAAAAGACGCCGTTTCGGAATTAATGCGTAACTTAGCGCCCAAATTCGCGCCTACCGACAATGAGCAGAAAGAAGAAGGCCCTACCGATATTAGAACACGTGGAAATCGCCGATTGCGCCGCCGAAGGAAAAGCCCTCGCGCGGGTGGACGACATGGTGGTGTTTGTGCCGTTCTGCGTGCCGGGCGACATCGTTGATTTGCAAGTGCGCAAGAAGCGTCGCAATTATTGTGAGGCCGAAGTGATTCGATTCCACCAATATAGTGATGTGCGCGAACAGCCCATGTGTGAGCATTTCGGTGTGTGCGGCGGTTGCAAGTGGCAGATTCTGCCCTATGCCGAGCAGCTGAAGATGAAGCAGCGTCAAGTGTTTGATCAGCTCACTCGCATCGGAAAGATTTCTTTGCCCGAATTCTTGCCTATTCTGGGAAGCAAGAAAACGCGCGAATATCGCAACAAATTGGAGTTTGGCGCATCGAACAAGCGATGGATAACGCGCGAAGACGTCATCGCCGGCACCGAGTTTTCCACGATGAATGCCTTAGGCTTCCACATCACCGGCGCCTTCGATAAGATTCTTCCCATCGAGAAATGCTGTTTGATGGACGATTTGCACAACGACATCCGCAACACCATTCGCGACTATGCCCTCGAACATGGCATCTCGTTTTTCGATCTCCGACAACAGCACGGCCTGCTCCGTGATGTGATGATCCGCAACTCTAACACGGGCGAATGGATGGTGCTCGTTCAGTTCCATTATGACGAAAGCGGCGACCAGCAACGCGCCGAAGGCCTGCTTCAATGCCTTGCGGATAAGTTTCCACAAATCAGCGCCTTGCTCTATGTGGATAATCAAAAGTGTAATGACACGTTTGGCGACCTCGATCTGCAGGTGTTCAAGGGTGAGGACCATATTTTTGAACTGATGGAAGACTTGCGTTTCAAGGTGGGCGCAAAGAGTTTTTATCAAACCAACACCGATCAGGCTTACGAACTCTATAAGGTGGCGCGCCGTTTTGCCGGACTCACCGGCAGCGAACTTGTGTACGATCTCTACACCGGTACGGGCACCATTGCCAATTTTGTGGCGCGGCAGGCGCGGCAGGTCATTGGCATTGAGTATGTGCCCGAGGCCATTGAGGATGCCAAGGTGAACTCGGAAATCAATCAAATCAATAACACGCTGTTCTTTGCCGGCGACATGAAGGATATCCTCAACGACGACTTCATCGCCGAGCATGGGAGACCAGATGTGCTGATCACCGATCCGCCGCGCGCAGGAATGCACCCCGACGTGGTGGACGTCATTCTGCGTGCCGAGCCGAAACGCATCGTTTACGTGAGTTGCAACCCCGCAACACAAGCGCGCGACCTGCAGTTGCTCAGTGCTAAATACACCGTTTCGGCCGTGCAACCCGTGGATATGTTTCCGCACACGCCGCACGTGGAGAATGTGGTACAGTTGACTTTAAACGCTTAATACAAAAATGACTATCCCTACCGTCTTTTGGCTTGTTCCCATTGCATCGGTGTGCGCATTGGGCATGGCATGGTTCTTCTTTCGCGCCATGATGAAAGAAGATGAAGGCACGCCGCGAATGAAAGAGATTGCAGCCCACGTGCGCAAGGGCGCCATGGCCTATCTGAAGCAGCAATACAAGGTGGTGTTGTTGGTGTTTGTCGTGCTGGCGTTGATCTTCGCCTTTATGGCGTATGTGTTGCATGCGCAAAATGAGTGGGTGCCGTTCGCATTCCTCACGGGCGGTTTCTTCTCTGGACTGGCCGGATTCTTCGGCATGAAGACCGCCACCTACGCCTCGGCGCGCACGGCCAATGCTGCCCGCAATTCGCTCGACAAGGGGCTGCGCGTGGCATTCCGCTCAGGCGCCGTGATGGGGCTCGTTGTGGTGGGCTTGGGCCTGCTCGACATCGCCATTTGGTTTCTCATCCTCAACGCTTTCTACGCCGGCGAACAAATGGCCCTCGTCACGATAACCACCACCATGCTCACCTTTGGAATGGGCGCCAGCACGCAGGCTTTGTTTGCACGTGTGGGCGGAGGCATCTATACGAAGGCTGCCGATGTGGGAGCCGACTTGGTGGGGAAAGTGGAAGCCGACATCCCCGAAGACGACCCGCGCAACCCTGCCACCATTGCCGATAATGTGGGCGACAACGTGGGCGATGTGGCCGGAATGGGGGCCGACCTCTACGAGAGCTATTGCGGCTCGATACTCTCCACGGCCGCGCTCGGCGCCACGGCCTTTGCCATGAACAGCGATATGCAGCTGCGCGCCGTCATCGCCCCGATGCTCATTGCCGCCGTGGGCGTGTTTCTCTCGCTGGCCGGCATCTTCCTAGTGCGCACCAAGGAGGGAGCATCCATGCGCGATTTGCTCCACTCTCTGAGTGTGGGCACCAACACTTCGGCCGTGCTTATTGCCGTTGCATCGTTCTGTATCCTCTATCTGTTGGGCATTGAAAATTGGCTCGGTGTGAGCTTTTCTGTGTTCACCGGACTGGCGGCCGGCGTCATCATCGGCCAGGCCACCGAATATTACACCTCGCATAGCTACAAGCCCACACAGGCCATTTCGGCCTCTTCGCAGACAGGTGCAGCAACGGTGATCATCAAGGGCATCGGCACAGGAATGATATCCACCGCCATTCCGGTGGTTACCATTTCGGTGGCTATCATGTTGAGTTACATGTGTGCCAACGGGTTCGACCTCTCCATGAGTGCCGAAAGCATTTCGCACGGGCTTTATGGCATCGGCATCGCCGCCGTGGGTATGCTCTCCACACTGGGCATCACGCTGGCCACCGATGCTTATGGTCCCATTGCCGACAATGCGGGCGGCAATGCCGAGATGAGCGGATTGGGCGAAGAAGTGCGCCATCGCACCGATGCGCTCGATGCATTGGGCAACACCACGGCCGCCACGGGCAAAGGCTTTGCCATAGGTTCGGCCGCGCTCACGGCGTTGGCCCTGCTGGCCTCGTATGTGGAAGAAGTGAAGATCGCCATGGTGCGCGCCATCAGTCACGGCGCACAATATATCGATGCGGCCGGCAACGTGTTCAATCCCGAAACGGCCACGATGAGCGATTTTATGGCGTTTTTCCAGGTGACACTCATCAATCCCAAGGTGCTTGTGGGCGCATTCATCGGTGCCATGGCCGCATTCCTCTTTTCGGGCATCACCATGGAAGCCGTGGGCAGAGCCGCCGGAGCCATGGTTGATGAGGTGCGCCGGCAGTTCCGCGAGATAAAAGGCATCCTCGAAGGCACGGGAACGCCCGATTACGGTCGTTGTGTGGAAATCTCCACGCGCGCCGCTCAGCGCGAGATGATCTTCCCGTCGCTGCTCGCCATCATCATACCCATCGTGGTGGGCCTGCTGCTTGGCGTGGCCGGCGTGCTCGGGTTGCTGGTGGGCGGACTGGCAGCCGGCTTCACGCTCGCCGTCTTTATGGCCAACGCCGGCGGGGCATGGGACAATGCCAAGAAAATGGTGGAAGAAGGAAACTTCGGCGGCAAAGGTTCGCCTTGTCACAAGGCCACCATCGTGGGCGACACCGTGGGCGATCCGTTCAAGGACACTTCTGGCCCCTCGCTCAACATCCTTATCAAGCTGATGTCAATGGTGAGCATCGTGATGGCTGGTCTCACCATCGCCTTTATGTAGTGCTTCAGCTCGGGGACGCGTGATGTCTCCCCAACGCGCGGCAATGGTTGGGCATTGGAGAGATGCCGATTGCGGTTTCGCATAACAATATTCAACAAACAGGCGATGCCCGCATGACAGTGAGTCGTGCGGGCATCGTCTGTTTATCGTGATGGAGATTTAAATTTCGAAGGTGTCGTTTTCGTTGGTGAGGAATGATTGTTCGAATACCGCTTTCGCCTCGTCGAGAAATGCCCGTTCGTCGGAATAGCGCGAGCTGTAATGGCCCAGCAGCAGCCGCTTTGCGTGGGCATCGCGTGCCACCATGGCGGCTTGGCGTGCCGTGCTGTGGTTGTAGGCATCGGCCATCTGTGCATTGTCCTCGCAATAGGTGCTCTCGTGATAAAGCAGATCCACGCCTTTCAGCATCTCGTGGAGATGGGGAATGTAGTGCGTGTCCGAGCAATAGGCGTAGGCGCGTGGCGGCGCAGCCGGTGTGGTGAGCTGTTCGTGAGCGAAGGTGCGTCCGTCTGGCGTGGTCCATCCGGCGCCGTTCTTGATGTTGTTGATCTGCGAAATGGGTATCTCCAGATAGTCTATCATGTCGCGCCGGATGTGGGGTAGGGTGGGCTTTTCGCGGAACAAGAAGCCACATGCGGGGATGCGATGCTCCAGCGGAATGGTGGTGACGGTGAGCGAGCGGTCTTCGTAGATGATGGCCGACTGGCGGGTGTCCACAGCATGGAAAACAACTTCGTAGTCGTAGTTGTGGAAAAACATCTCCTTTTGCACGTCCAGCAGCCGCTCCATTGCGGCTGGCGCATAGACGTGGAGCGGGGCTTTGCGCCCTTGCAGCCCGAAGGTGCTGATCATGCCAATCAGTCCGAAGCAGTGGTCGCCGTGAAGATGGGAGATGAATACGGCCTGAATCTTGTTGAAATTGATGTGTGAGCGCCGCAGCTGTATCTGCGTGCCTTCGCCGCAATCCACCATGAATTGCTTTTCGCGCAGTTCCACCACTTGTGCCGACGACATGTGGCGCGGCGTGGGCAAAGCGCTGCCGCATCCCAAGATATGCACGCGAAAGGGTTCTGCCATCTGTCGCTCTCCTCGTTATTTCACGCGTTTATAGACAAAGATGCCCCGCTCGTTTTCCAAATAAAGCGAGTCGGCGCCCAACTCATAGATGTCGAAAGTGTCTATCGACAGCACGAACCGACCGTTGAATATCTTCCATTCGGTGATGGGACGGGGCTCTTGCACGTCGCTCACCACGGTGCCGCCCTCTTGCAATTCGAAGGTCTTGTCGAGCGCAGCCCACTTGCCCAGCAGCGTGGTAAGATTGATGACGTTGGTGGCATAGGCCTCACTTTCAGCGTCGCCGGCCTCCGTGATGACGGCCAAACGGTCGCCCACCGACAATCCGCCTTTCACATGGGTGATGGAATCGTCGGGAATGGCCAGCGTGAGCGTGTCGCCCTCGTTGGTCAACAGCTCCAGCATGTGCATGGTGGTGCCCTCGCCGCAACGCCCGTATATCGTGGTGTCGGGTTCGGCCTCTATGGTGTCGGTCAAGAATTCCACGGAGTCTTCCACCACCGCGTTTTGTGGTTTACCCTCCTTGCAGCCGTAGCTCCCCATCAGTATGGCGATGCCCGCAATGGCGTAGATGAGTTTTTTCATATTGTCGTTGTGTGTTTGTTCTTCTTCCGATTCCGCCGTTGGTCACGAGCGTTTCTCTTCTTTTTTGGCCTCGTTCCACAGAGCGTCCATCTCGTCGAGCGTCATCTCGGTGAGCGGCTTGCCGGCCTTGATGGAATGATCTTCGATGTAGTTGAAGCGACGAATAAACTTCTGGTTGGTGTGTTCCAATGCATTGTCGGGGTTCAACTTGTAGAGGCGTGCGGCATTGATGACCGAGAACAAGAAGTCGCCCAACTCTTGCGAAGCCTTCTCCTTGTCGCCGCGCTCCATTTCGGCCTCCAATTCCCCCAGCTCCTCGCGCACTTTCTTCCACACGTCTTGGCGGTCTTCCCAGTCAAAACCCACGTTTCGGGCCTTCTCTTGTATGCGATATGCCTTGATGACGGCCGGCAGCGCGTCGGGCACGCCACTCAGCACGCGCTTGTTGCCGTCTTTTTCGCGCAGCTTGATCTGCTCCCAATTCTCCAGCACTTCTTGTGCATCGTTGGCCACGGCCTCACCATACACATGTGGATGCCTGAAGATGAGCTTGTCGGCCTCCTTGTTGCACACGTCGGCAATGTCGAAGTCGCCGCCCTCTTCGCCTATTTTTGCATAGAAGATGGTGTGCATGATGACGTCGCCCAGCTCTTTGCAGATGTTCTTCTTGTCGTCTTTCATCAGGGCGTCGCACAGCTCGTAGGTTTCTTCGATGGTGTTGGGGCGCAGGCTCTCGTTGGTCTGTTTGCGGTCCCAAGGGCAATCTTTCCTCAGCCGGTCGAGCACGTCGAGCAATCGCCCGAAGGCTTCCAGCTTTTCTTCTCGCGTGTGCATGTCTTCGATAGTTTTGTGGGTCTTATTCCAATGCAAAGTTAATCATTCTGTGCGAAACGGCCAACGCAATCGCTCAAAATTGCCCTAATTCTTTTGTTTCAACAGTTGGAGCGGCGCTTGCGGGCGCAGCACGTCGTTCACCTGCTGCGTGTATTCGCCCACGTTCACTGTGGTCGTGGCGCGAATGTCGCGACTTGATGCTCCTGCCTCAATGGTATAGGTGCCGGCCTGCGTCAGCCATCTGCTTGCATTTTCGTCAAACGAGGCAAGGTCTTCCTGCCGGATGGTCATCTTCAGCGTCTCGCTCTCGCCCGGCTTCAGCAGTCGTGTCTTGGCAAAAGCCTTCAGCTCGTGCACAGGTTTTTCAATAGAGCCCTTCGGCGCTTTCACGTAGATCTGTGCCACCTCCTTGCCGGCGGTGTTGCCCGTGTTTTTCACCGTCACGCTCACCTCCACGCGGTTGCCCTTCGTTGCAGCCGTGAGTTTGGAGTAGCCGAATGTGGTGTACGACAACCCGTAGCCGAAGGGATAGGCCGTCTCTCTGTCGAAAGTGTCGAAGTAGCGATAGCCCACATAGATGTCTTCTTCGTGGTTGGAATAGTTCACACCGGCAATGGGCCGTCCGTTGGTCTCCATATCTCTATAGGTGTACATGTCGATCTCTTGCGGAAAATTCTTCGTCGAAGGATGGTCCGTGCAGGCCAGCGGCCACGTCATAGTGAGCTTGCCCGAAGGATTCACCCTGCCCGTGAGGATGTCGGCCACCGAGTTGCCGCCCTCTTCGCCCGGTTGCCAGGCCACGAGGATGGCGTCTGCGCGGTCGCGCCACGATGCGGTTTCCATCACGCTTCCCGAGTTGAGAATCACAATCACGGGCTTGCCGACAGCGCGGAAGGCGTCGCTCACGCGGAATATCATGTTGCGCTCGTCTTCCGAAAGATTAAATTCCTCCATCGTGCGGTCCATGCCCTCGCCGGCTTGTCGGCCGATGGTGATGATGGCGGCGTCGGCCTCGGGCAGCTCATGCTCCACACAGCGCTCCGTGATCTCAATCTCGTCGAGCTTGGGTTGGCCCTGATCCAAAAACCACATCGCCGGAATCTTGTCGGCTTTCAGCTTGGCTTTGGCATAAGCCACATAGTTGCGATAAATCTCGGTGAGCTGTTGAGTGGTCTCCACGCCGATGTTTTTCAATCCTTGCACCATGTCCACCACATAGGGAACGTTCACACAGCCGCTGCCCAGTCCGCCACTAAGGAAGTCGTAGGAGTTGACGCCAAATAGCGCCACACGCTTCAGCCCCTTGATGGGCAGTGTGTTGTTTTTGTTTTTCAGCAGCACCATGCCCTCGGCGGCGCTCTGCCGCGTCACCTGTGCGTGGGCTTTCAGGTCGGGCGCATCCGAATATTTGTAGCCTTTGAATCGTGGCGTCTTCACGATATACTCCAGAATGCGTTTCACGCTTCGGTCCACATCCTCCATGCTGAGCTCACCGCTTTTCACGCCCTTCACGATGTCGTCCACCTGGGCAGGGTAGCCCGGCGTAAACAGATCGTTGCCCGCGGCAGCCTCGGCCGTGGTGGGCAGGTCGGCGCGCCGGCCTATCCAGTCGGTCTCCACCAGCCCCTCGAAGCCCCATTCATCGCGCAAAATGGTGGTGAGCAGCTCGCGATTCATCTGACAATAGGTGCCGTTGATCTTGTTATAGGCCGACATCACCGTCCACGGCCGCGACTCCTTCACCATCATTTCGAAGCCCCGCAGATAGATCTCCCTCAGAGCGCGTTGCGACAACCGCTCGTCCACGCGTGTGCGGTCGTTCTCTTGCGAATTCACAGCAAAGTGTTTGGCACTCACACCCACGCCCTGGCTCTGCACACCTTTCACGTATGCCGTAGCCATCACGCCCGTCATCAGCGGGTCTTCCGAGTAATATTCAAAGTTGCGCCCGCAGAGCGGATTGCGATGAATGTTCATGCCAGGACCCAATATCACGTCGCATCCGTATTCCAATGTCTCGTTGCCGATGGCCTTGCCCACCTGTTCCATCAACTGTGGATTCCACGACGAAGCCAGACAAGTGCCGATGGGGAACCCCGTGGCATGATATTGCTTGTTGCTCCCCTTGCGCACAGGGTCGATGTGCACGCCGGCCGGACCGTCGGTCATCACCGTGGCCGGAATGCCCAGCCGCTCTATGGCGCACGTGATGCCAGCGGCACCCGCCACAATCTTCTCTTGATGGCCCATGCGCGAACCGCTGCCCACAAAACCGTCGTTGCCGCCGCCCACCATCAGTTGGGCCTTCTCCTCCAACGTCATGGCCTTCACCACTTCGTCGATATTCCCCTCGTTGAGTTGTGGCGCCTTCGATTGCCCCGTGGCTGTCACCGTGGCTGCCGTCATCATTGCTGCCATTATCATTCCTTTCATTGTAATGTCTTTCTTTTAGTTAGATAGTCCTCGGTTTTTCATTTAGTGAAGGCAAAGGTAGCGAAAAAGGGTGAAAAAAGAAAACAAAACACACACTTTTTATTCTCTCATTCCCGAATACAGCCACTCCAAGCCACTAGGCAGAGTGTTGAAAATGAGCAAAACGGCAGAGCAAGAGCCAGCCTTTCCGATCTCATTCCCACCTCCCCTCCAGCCTCTGGCCACCGCTTTCGCATGATTTCATTGTGCCCCAAGTACCTCCCTGTCATCGGTATAGCGTTTTCCCGTCATCAGATTGATGCCTATTTTTTCAAAGACTTCACTTCGCTCCGTCAATAGTTCCGGAAACGCGAAGCATCGCTCTTGTATCCGTGAAGCACTACCCCCGTATCCATAAATTATTGATTCCGCGCGGCCCTGTCATTGCCCTTGCGTTCGCCATCCCTTAGCCTTGCGCTCGCAAACCCTTGGCTTCGCGTTAGCCATCCCTTAGCCTTGCGTTCGCAAACCCTTGGCTTCGCGTTAGCCATCCCTTAGCCTTGCGTTCGCCATCCGCTGTTCTTGCGTTCGCAAACCAATGGTTTCAGACAATTAAGTTATTAACTTAATTATATTACCTTAATAACTTAATTCAATTACTTTATTAACTTAATTCTCCAAGGGCAGTGGATTACGAATGCAAGGGCATTGACGGGCCGATGCAAAACCAATGGTTTATCATCGCGAAACCGGTGATAAAATTGCAGTGATGGAGTGCTCCACATTTTCAAGGCGCGCATTCTTGACTTTCGAGCATATCATTCTTGCGCTCCGAAAATGGCATATTTGGGCATCAAAAATGCCATACTTGGGCACCATGAATGTCATGCCTGAAACGCAAGGATGAATGTCGCGGCAGTTCTTGTTGTGAATCAATGGCTTGTAAGTCATTGATTCCCGTCGTCTCAAATGCCATTTGGGGCCATCATCGCCCTTGTTGTTAAAGATAGTCCCCCTTGTTTTAATGGAAGATGGTTGCGGACATCGTTAAGCCGATCGCCGAAGAGTGTCAGGCGAAGGTGTCTTAATCCTTGTTTTAATGGAAGATGGTTGCGGACAGCCTGGGAGAGGGGCGTTACTTTATCATTTAAGGCTTGTCTTAATCCTTGTTTTAATGGAAGATGGTTGCGGACATTACATGCTTTGGTTACAGCAACAAAATAATAAAGAGTCTTAATCCTTGTTTTAATGGAAGATGGTTGCGGACTGGCAACCAAAAAGCCACGCAAGCGCTTTAATCCGCGGGTCTTAATCCTTGTTTTAATGGAAGATGGTTGCGGACAAACCGTGGATTTCTTGGAAATAGTAAAGAAGCCCACAAGTCTTAATCCTTGTTTTAATGGAAGATGGTTGCGGACCCTTCTTCAAGATAACCTTTGAAGAGCAGTTCGAAACAGTCTTAATCCTTGTTTTAATGGAAGATGGTTGCGGACATCTCCTCCAAGAGGAGGAGATTAAGGAGTTATACTTGTCTTAATCCTTGTTTTAATGGAAGATGGTTGCGGACCTTCGCGTCCTCGTGCCCGAGGATAGCGACGGACAGAACTGTCTTAATCCTTGTTTTAATGGAAGATGGTTGCGGACCCTTTGCCAAACGACATCGTTGCTTCGTCGTGTTCCGGTCTTAATCCTTGTTTTAATGGAAGATGGTTGCGGACGGTCGACATTTGCGTAGGCTCATTAAAGACTTATGAGAGGTCTTAATCCTTGTTTTAATGGAAGATGGTTGCGGACGGAAGAAGCGCAAGTGGAATAGAATACAGATAAAACTCGTCTTAATCCTTGTTTTAATGGAAGATGGTTGCGGACAGAACTTATACCTCTCTTTCAGGCGAAAAGCCTGGGAGTCTTAATCCTTGTTTTAATGGAAGATGGTTGCGGACCATGGTATAAGAACGAAGACTACATGCTTTGGCTTGAGTCTTAATCCTTGTTTTAATGGAAGATGGTTGCGGACAACCCGAAAATTCTCTTTGTACATACAATGTCACCAGTCTTAATCCTTGTTTTAATGGAAGATGGTTGCGGACGCCCGAATATAGGGAATCGTGCTTAATAAAGGTCTTAATCCTTGTTTTAATGGAAGATGGTTGCGGACGAGAGCCAATCGAAGGTTAACGTTGGCGATAAGGTGAGTCTTAATCCTTGTTTTAATGGAAGATGGTTGCGGACCCACAAAAAGAGCATGAGAGTCTCCAGAATTGTGTCTTAATCCTTGTTTTAATGGAAGATGGTTGCGGACTGGTGAGAAACGGCGACTACGGTTACGGGTTAGAGTCTTAATCCTTGTTTTAATGGAAGATGGTTGCGGACGAAAATGAAAAACCTTAATTCATTGCTTTTTGTGGGTCTTAATCCTTGTTTTAATGGAAGATGGTTGCGGACATCCGGGTCCAAAAGAATGGGAATTTATGATGGATCTCGTCTTAATCCTTGTTTTAATGGAAGATGGTTGCGGACTGCAGCTGCTGCAGCAAGTGCAGAAACTAAGAACGGTCTTAATCCTTGTTTTAATGGAAGATGGTTGCGGACAATCAACATCCTATCCCGGGCCCCGTGAATGGGAATTTAGTCTTAATCCTTGTTTTAATGGAAGATGGTTGCGGACATTCCAAGCATGGTATGGGTGCTAACACAACAGCTCCCGTCTTAATCCTTGTTTTAATGGAAGATGGTTGCGGACTCCTCTCAAAGATGCCTACACCAAGCTCACCAAAAAAGGTCTTAATCCTTGTTTTAATGGAAGATGGTTGCGGACCGCGAGATGAGCATCCACACCCGTGAGATCATGGACGAGGTCTTAATCCTTGTTTTAATGGAAGATGGTTGCGGACGGGTTACGGCAAAACCCTAACCAAACGACGTCGTTGCGTCTTAATCCTTGTTTTAATGGAAGATGGTTGCGGACCCGATGTTAACCGCAGTCCATCCGGGACAATTAGGGGTCTTAATCCTTGTTTTAATGGAAGATGGTTGCGGACCAAAGGAGTTTGATATGTACCCTTGGTATGACGAAGGTCTTAATCCTTGTTTTAATGGAAGATGGTTGCGGACTTTTGCCTATTATGGTACATTGTTTGGGTTCGATTCCGTCTTAATCCTTGTTTTAATGGAAGATGGTTGCGGACCCCTCTCGTTTTGCCTATTATGGTACATTGTTTGGGTTGTCTTAATCCTTGTTTTAATGGAAGATGGTTGCGGACAACCCTCGCCACGAGGGGGTGGACACCACGTGTGTCTGGTCTTAATCCTTGTTTTAATGGAAGATGGTTGCGGACAATCGTGGATTCCTGGCTTGTGCGTCAACACGAAAGGGTCTTAATCCTTGTTTTAATGGAAGATGGTTGCGGACAGAATGTAGCTGCTACTGCTGCTGCAAGTGCTAACGGTCTTAATCCTTGTTTTAATGGAAGATGGTTGCGGACTTATGGGTTAGAGATGTACTTCAAGGGTACGTCAAGTCTTAATCCTTGTTTTAATGGAAGATGGTTGCGGACCACAGGCGCCATCACGATACTGATCACCGCGCTCACCGTCTTAATCCTTGTTTTAATGGAAGATGGTTGCGGACACTCAATACATTAACACTAAAACATTAAAGCTATGAAAGGTCTTAATCCTTGTTTTAATGGAAGATGGTTGCGGACTCGTTTGAGCCCGCAAAAAGATGGGTAAAAAGTTTGGTCTTAATCCTTGTTTTAATGGAAGATGGTTGCGGACTCTATTTTTCAGTAATGCCCTATTGTCGGTTGTTTGCTACGCCGTTGAGAACACTTGTTTGTTGTGCTTAACAGAAATTAGCATGCTTCTAAGCGGCTGCAAAGGTACGATGTTTTTTCAATATGTCAAAGAGCGCATGGGTTAATCTTTCTAAAACATCATCGTGAATATGTCTTGATGATGTATTCAGAAAAAGAGTGTATGCTTGTTTTTGATGATTACGTCGGTGTTGATGGTTTTCCCGATGACGCTCATGCTTTGCAGCATGTCGGTGGAGACGGGACATACGATGATGCTATCGTGGTTGTCGTAGAGGGATTGTACTTCGGCCAGATCGTTGCGAATGGCATCATATTTCTCAACACTCAGTGAAGCCAGGAAAATGGACTTCTGGATGCGCATGCATCCTTGCCGTTCGAGATATTTCACAACGTTGTATCTCACTTTGTCGCTTTCAATGTCGTACATAACGAAAAACAGCATGTCGGTGGCAGATTTTGAAGGTGTGTTGATGAAGTTAAAGATTTTTTGCAGCCTTGCCTCTAGTGTGGGCAGGCCTTCGGTGCGCACGGGCGTGGCATTGACGGGGCGACTGCCCCTGATGCCAGCATGCTGCAACTTGCGCAATATTTGAAGGTAGTCTATGGACTGCCGTTTTGCCATGGCTTTAGTAGGTGTCAACAAATCCTTTCACTAGGTCGGCCACCACTTCGTTGAGCTCGGCATTGGTGCCACTCTTGGTGGACTTTACCACGCTGAAACCGCGCCTACCATAGAATAGATTGACCTCGGCTTGTTTTTGATTCATGGTTACGCGTATTTGTTTGGCGTATTGTATGTTTTTCACTTCTTTCACGACGAGCCCCGTTTGGGTGATATATCGGCAGAGGTCATCGATGATGTCGTTGAGCTGTTCCGGCACACACACGGTGCGTGGGTCTTCTTGTCGGGCGGGTTTCAGCTTGAGCTGCTGTTTGATGCGGGCCATGATGGTGGCATCGGGATCGGAAGAGGGCCTTTTTGGGGTAGGGGTGGAGGGTGGGGCGCTTTTGTTGTTGGCATGCATTTGTCCGAGTGTCATGTCGGGATTGTCGACGTCGGCATACGTCTTTATGTCAACGGGCGTGGCGAACGGATTGTAAAAGGTTTCGGCATCAGCGCTGATGAAGCAGGCACGCGTGACATCGGAGGTACGGGCGTCAACGACTTGGTCGAGTCTATAGGCTTTCGAAAAGTCGTGTGCAAAGGCTTTATAAAAGATGCTGTAGAGTCCGGCATCATAACATCTTTCTTTGAGCCGAAATAATATCTTCAACCCGTCGCCCGATGGCGAAAGAAAACACAGCATCACGCGCTCATCGCGAGAGATACGTGCCTTGAGAGTGGCTGGGTCTATTTGCTTGCTGCTCAATCGGTCTATGTCGAGGATGAACGATTCTGTGTGGGCGAAGTTCTCGGTGCGCCGGAAGGGTGGATTGAAGGTGGCGCAAACGAAATAGGGCAACAACCGCTTTCCCGCAGCATAGTTGTCGGGGCTGATGCGACTGACGATGCGCAACTGTCTGATTTTTGCAGCAATGTCGGGCTTGGGGTTCACCAAGCTGTGGTAGAGCCGTTCTAGATCGGTTTTCTTCAGTTGTTCGGTGGGCGATGTGATGTTGCCAGCAACCATGATGTTCATCGTTCGTAGGTTTTAAGTTTCTGAGCAAAGTTTTGTGCATACAGTCCGAGGAGTGTTTCTCTCGAGCGTGCCACGCCATGATCTTCGATGATTTCTCCCAAATAGTCGTTTACCGACTGTATGAGAACACGCCGTCCTAGAGGCTCCAGCCAAAAGGATCCGTCGTCTTTCACGGAGTAGAAGTCGCTAGTAATAGCATTTTGCGCCAGCAGTGTGAACACCACGTAGTCTATCCAGACGCGGTATCGTTCTATCACATCGTAAACGAGCACCGGCCGGTTGTAGTCGTCGCGGTGCATAATGCCGATGTAGGGATCGATGCCGGCCTTGATGAGTGCGCTCTCAATTTTTCCATAGAGGAGTCCGTAGCCATAGTTGAGAAAGGCATTGGCCACATCCAGAGCTGGATGTTGGCTCCGCTCCTTGAAACGCAACTGCAGGGGAAGAGCCAGATTCATGGTGGCAAAATAGATCTTGGAGGCTTGGCCCTCCCATCCGCGCAAGGTGGGAGCGATGTCTCTCACAATTTCGCCATCGAGTTGTTTTATCTTATTGCGATAGTCCTCCAGACGATTGATGTTCTTATTGATGAATGTGGCCTCGTTGGCGTTTCGCTCAATCAAGGTGAGCATCAACGCCTGCTGATTTTCAATTTTATCGCGCACCACATCCTTTATCCAGTTCACGGCATCATGGCTGAAAGAGAAGTTGAGCTGTCCTTTGCGTATGGTGGATATGGAGCCATAACGCGGACTCCAAATCCGGCCGAAGGGTGTGCCGCTCTTGTCCATGAACAGCACTTCGATCTCGTGTTCTACAGCCAGCATCACGGCGTCGCTCGTGATCTGTGCGCCGCGACTTATCTGTATGCTTTTGATACCCTGAGGCGGTATGCGCTGCTTGGTGTCTTTGGAACGTATCACAAAGGCTTCATTGTCGCGGCTGAGTGACACGCCATAGGTGTTGAGTATGAGTTCCATTAGTGCTTTTTGTCTTGTGAGTTTTTTCCCTTTCCCTTTAGGCTCTTGGCCGCGCTGTGTTGCATGGCTTCAGAACTCAAGAGTCTTGTGCGTCAATATTCCCTGAACTTGACGAACTTAAATATTGATGTTCTCACTCCGTCTTGTTCCTCGGCCACTCGTTCGGTGGTGGATGCCACGCAGCGTATGCCCATAGCCTTGAGCCTTCCCACAAGTCGGAACGTGAAGGTCATCTCGCCCATAAGGTGTACGGTGATGCGGTGAGTCTGGCACAGTTTCTCTATCTGTCCAGCGTAATCCTCCACGAGTCGGTCCATCTCCTCATTCTCCATTTCTGGCGACACCGACGGGAACGGCATATCCATCGGTTCGCCATAAACTGTAGCCGCCGCCTTTTGCTCATTGCTCCACTTCTCCACAGGGTGGTTGGTGAGATTGATGAAGATAGACGTGCGCTCTGGTTTTTCGGAATTGTCTTCATTCCAAAGGGCTTCAACCTCTACGAGATATCCTTTTATCTTGTTGATGAGCTGGGCAGGTTTCGTCGCATTGTCTCTGAAACCAGCATGGTTGAAGTCGTTTCTTGTGCCTCCGAGTTTTGTGTAGGTTTTGCTAAGTTGATCGTTTATTATGCCAGAATCAAGCAACCATGAGACCTTCGCTGCATTTTTTCTTGCAGTTTCGTTCCATTCCTCTTCTTTTGTGTTATACGCTTTTATACTTATGGCGGCGTCGGCAATATCACGACTTTTTATGTCGCAAGCAGTCCATTTTGCCTTGCTGCACACATAGGAGGTGATGCTCTCTTTTAAGAACGTGATGGCTTGCTGATAGAGATGCTTCTCATAGCACCATTTTGCAGCAAGCAAGCAGTTTTTGTCGCTGTTTGTGCGCCACTCGGTTGTTGAGATAGACTTCGCGATTTCATGAAACACAGGAACAAACAATGGTAGCAGGGCTTCGTCGATATTAGCCACTAGTTGCGATATGGCATCAACATTTTTGTTGAACGTAACGTCAAGCCCCCTGCAAGTCTGTCTTTCGAGCGCAATGGCTTCCATATAGTTAATGAACTTTTTTAGATTCGTAGCGTTTTCATTAGTTCCCCTTGCTTCTTTCAGAATAGGCTTTAGCTCATCGGACGCAAGCGTTGAAAGTCGCCCAGCATGTCCGTTTTCCATATAGTCGGCGGCGGCAAACGTCCAGCCTTGTAGCTTTACGATTGACAGTAGGTCCATGATGGGCGCAACAGTCGTTTTCTTCGCCTTCAAGACCTCATAGTTACCGTAGGTAAGGCTCTCCACGGAGACGTTTTTCAGGAATTTGGCGTAGTTGACGAGCACCAAGACGAGCATGGGCTGATAGCGGAAGGCGTGGGTGATGTCGATATAGAGTTGGTCGCCATCGTTCAGCTTTCCATAGATGCTGCTGAAGATTTTCCATATCTCGTCCTCGTTGTCACCATCGACAATGGGGCATCGCTCAAAGGTGCACTTCAACTGCATTTCCTTCAAGACCACCGATAGGCCTTTATAGTCTTTCTGTAGGCCATTGTCGCCAACAGGGACTTCGTTCCAGTTCTGCTTTGTTGCTCCTTCGGTGCAAAAGATATAGACGCGGTCGCCCTCGTCCCATTTGTCTGCACCAATCATTCTTAGCGTTGCCTCTTGAATGAAGGTCGTCGCGCATTGGAAGTTGTCTGTTCCGTAGGTGCATTCTTTATAGTTTCCCGTTCCAAGCACGGAAATGAATACTTTTCTTGACATGATGATTCTGGTCTTTTATAGTTCAACGATGGTGATGCCTAATCCTCCCTTACGGAGATCTTCATCATAATATCTTTTTATGTTCGTTTCCTTGTCGAGAAATTTTCGCACTTCGTTGCGAAGGATACCTTCTCCTTTTCCATGCATAATCCGAATGGGCGATATGTTCAACAGATAAGCATCGTCAAGAAATGATTTTACCCGTTCTATGGCCTCTTTGACAGTGAGCCCATGAAGGTCTATTGTCGAATTGAAATAGGTTCGTTTCCCGAAAATCACTTTCCCCAATGTGTTCGTTTCTTTTAAAACCTTGGGGGCGTTTGTCAATTCCCATTTTTCCGCTTTGGAAACTATGCGAACACCATTTACGACGACACAGATGTTATTGCAGTCCACTCTTTCGATAACTCCGACATCGCAACCTCCTTTAACATGGACGCAATCTCCTTTTCTAAACGAAACTTTTGTTTTATCAGCATTAGAAATAGATGACATCTTTACCAACGATGCAGACTGCTGCTCTCTATTTGCATCTTTTTTATTTCTATAGTCCTTTAGGTTCATGTCTCAAAAAGTTAGATTGTCATATTTTAGTTCTTTTCTACCTACGATTCCCTTTATCCCGAGAATCCTCATTCTCTTTTTCAGGTTTCCCATCGAAGCCTCCGACAACCTTCCCATTGGGTGTAGCGTGAACAGATAGGGATTGACAATGAGGCCCAAGTCCTTGCAGATGGCTGCCAACTTGTAGAGATACTCCTCTATGGTGGCATGCGGTTCTCTTCCGTAGCCGAACATTGTGTATTTGCACTCGATAACGTAGAGAGCGTTCTCGAAGACAAATGCCACATCTATCTCGTTGTCGTTGACTTGCGACTTGTCACGGAATATCTTTAACGACATGGCAATTTGCCTTTCCTTCAGTCCCTTTTCTTTCTTTATTCGGCTGTATGTGTACTCCTCAAACCATCCGCCTGAATAGTAACTTCGCATAGCTGTGTCTTCGTGCTCTTGGGCGTTTCTGATTTCTGGTGGGGTACGGAATCCCGACTGTCTCAGTCTATCGAAAAAGGCATTTGTTACTCTCGAAGGTTGGGCAAATGTGGTTCTGCTCTTGTAGGTCATACCGTAAAGTGCAAAATACTCTTTCAATGTTACCCTATAGTTCAGCGGATGATCTTCGCCGCTCTTTACGTCGCAATAGACGTTTCGCCCAATGGGCACATAAACGAATCTCACGGAGGCAAATTCGCGGAAGAAGTCGAAGATGGCCAACGACATCACCTTTGTTCCACCAGTGATGTTCACCACGTATTGGCACTCTTTGTCGAGCATTTGTTCCGACATGGTTTTCATTGTGGAACTGTAGTCGTCGTTGGAGACGAGTATCCGCTTCGTCGTGTCCGCCTCCACTCCCAATGCCTGCTCAAGATTTCGGCCGATATGTTTGTTTGCCACATATTCGGTGGTGATGAACACGAGTTTGTCGTATTTCCCTTCCATCTCCTTGATGAAAAGATAGTTGGGAATTGCGTGGTCGCTGAGTATTGAAACAATAATTGTTTTAATCATTCTTCTGAATAACTTAGTTTGCCGTTCGTAACTTTGCTAATCCAATCGTTGTTCCAACCTTTTATGGCTTTCTTGCCGCCTTCCTTTATGCGGTCGAGGGCAGCTTTGAGTCTAGGAATTTCGTCTTCTGGCACGACAGGGTACTCTGCTTTCTCCAGCCATTGGTTTACACGCTTTTTCACCTCATTGAAATCATCTATATAGTATTTACCCGCAATATTGGTTTTCTCCAAGAATGCAAGTCCTTCCTTCTTCTTTTCTTCTAGCTTTCTTTTTTTCTCTTCATCAGCCCTTTTTGCTGCTTCTGCTGTTTCTCTTTCTTTTTCTTCTTTGGCTATGCGGTCTTGTTCTTCTTTTTCTTGTTCTTTGCAGATTCTTTCCTGCTCTTCTGCCTTTTGCTTCTCTTCAAGGCACAGCTCATAGAAGTCTTTGTTTACGGTCTTCCTTCCATAACCATGGGCAGAGAACCAGGGTAGCGAATATTTTATGCCCTTGTCGCCACCTTTGGCTTCCGTAAAGTCGTTTCTTCCTGTCATTTCCAATGTCATGTATTTATACTGTTCTTCGTCAGGAACATTCTTGCTGGCAATTGTAACCAACTCATTGGCTATCGTCTCCCACCATGCGTTGTCGTGAACATACATCTCAAAGCGGGCAAACATTCTCCGCACGTCATCATCGTCCAGTTTCTTTTCCTCGCCGTTAACATGGATGGCGGCAACATTCATTTCCACCTTGCCGAAACCATAGGGTTTTGCCTTTCCTATCTGATGATAGCATCCCTCAGTCTGATGGAATGTGATGGCTGAGAGAAGTGCGCCGAGCTCTTGCGGCAGCATGTTGTGAAAGCGTACTCGACCGGTGAACGTGGCACCAGCCTCTAATGGTACGATCCTCGAGTCCACGTCGTCGTTGTCCGTCTTCTTCTCCCACGCTTGCTCACGAATGTGATAACGTTTCCATCCTGAGAGTTCACCATCATTGTAGGTCTTGTAGTTGCCAGTGAGTTGTCCTCCCCTGTTATCCTGTTTGATATAGATGGGATAATAAGAAGCCTTTGGACCATTCAGTATCAGTATGTATTCCCTGCTTTCCTTTGCGTTTTCGCTGATGAAGTTGGAGAACTGTACCCTTCCACGAAGACTTTTCTCCTTGCCTGTATATCCGAAGATACATTCTGCGAGGTCGGGCATTTCTTGATCTTCCCTTGATCTGTCGCGACGGACGCCCTCGATGTCGGCAGGGGTTCTAGAATAAGGCAACTTGTAAAGCAATGCCAAGCCAAAGTCCTTCACATTGTCTCTCTCTACACGGAAGAACACGGGGATTCCCCGAGGGTCTTTCAACTCTTTCTTGGCAAACGCCCAGTCGGCGTTGTCCTTATAGATGAAACGGTCGTATTGCTTGAACAGTTCCTCCGGTATCTTGTATTTCTTTGGATGTTCACTGTCCTCGAACACAAACTCATAGTATTTGCCAGCACCCATCTTGCCTTCCCTATCTTCTTTCCAAAACTTTGCCATGTCTGGCTGACCTGTAAGCACGATGGTGCCCCTTATGTCGCCGTCATCATCTGGTCTCACGCGCGTCCAATTTCTTCCTTTAGAAACTTCGTCATCTTCTTTGAACGTAAGATCTCGGAATATGGAGAAACTCTTTCCGAGTTTGCGTATCATCTTATATTTATAAGAGGAAGTCTTCTCCTCATCGGTCAACTTTCCGCTTCCAAAGAACTTTCTTTTCATCAAGTCGCTTCCGAGCAACTCGTCGATGCAATGAAGACCAATTCGGTAGATCCTCTTGCATTCCTTCAGCACATAATCGCCGTTCTCGTCTTCCTTTATCCAACCGCCAAGAATTTTGCTTTGATCATCCTTTAGGGTATAAAGAGCATTATTGCTCCATTCTCTTTGGGCGAATCTTGCACGAGGGTCAATCTTCATCTTGCAGTTGCCGAGAATCTCGAGCACGTTTCTCACGCAACCCTTAACACTCGTGGCGGGCAGATAGAAGCGTCCGTCGGGAGTCTTGGCTGCTCTCTCTGGCTTTTTCTCTTTTTTGCGCTCATCCTCTTCCCTCTTGGTGTGTCCATCGGAAACGAAGATGGGCATCTTTGCGGCTATCGTCAAGTCGATCCATCCAGACAGACCTTCCTCAAAGGGCTTGTCTTGGGAAATCTTTTCGCTCCAATCAGGGTAGAACACTTTGCTTGACAATGGAACGAAGTTGAACGGTGCATATACTTTTGATCTTACAGGCATAATCTATTCCTCCTTCTTTTCTTTATCAAATCCAACAAAAACCAACTTGTCGGGCATTAGAGCCTCGAAACCCTCGCATAGCGGGTCGCTCTCTGCCTTCCAATATTGGCGCATTTTCACTCTCTTTACCTCGCCGAGACGATGCGCTATGAAACTCCTCTCCGTAGTGGGGGCGTTGGTATCTTCGCGGCTCAGGTCGTATTTCTTGATGATGTAGTGTCCATCCACGTAGCGGATGCTGATGGAGGTCTGCGTCTCCTCGCTCCACAACTGACCCTCGACGACGAACGGATTGATGTTCTCATCGAAAGTGGCAGGACATTCGTCGGCTACGTTGAACACCTTTGGGCTGTCCTCGTCGCTATACCACAGCCAGCCCTCGTATTTTCCTTTTTCTATTGTTTCCATTGTCATTCTGTTTTTTCCCATTTTCCCGTGAATATGCCGTTTCCTCTGTTCACTCCGCCTCCTAAGGGAAGCATTCCTATAGTGATGTCATTGAGCGCATTCTCAAAGGCGTTCTTGGTTGTCTCGTATTCCAATGCCGACTTCTTCACCATAGCGGTAAGCGTGAACGATAGTTTCTTGCCATAGTTGGCCTTCTCCGAGAACAACGCTCCCTCTTTGGCACCGCCAGTGAAGGGGTCGATGGAGACGTGGTTGATTACCTTCGTATCCACATCCTTGTCGAAGAACATGTCTGAGAGAATGATGTTGCCGCGGGTGATTTCTGATGAGTTCTTTCCCGACGAGCCGAAGATGGCTACCACGGCATCACATTCGTCGGCACTCTTGGCTCGCCCATCGTCGGCGAAATATTTGTTGAGGCGATTCCAGTGATAGGCGGTGCGGTGAGCCAACGCTCCTTTCACCGATGTGGCGGGAATGAAACTCTTTTCCTTCTCGCTGAATTTTGGTTTGCCAGCGGCGTCGTATGTTACCACTAACTCCTTCACTGGCGTCATGTCGGCATCGTCATCGCCTGCGCCCGAGCCGAAGAGGAAGAAGTCGTCAGGTTGCAATGAGAGCGTGTATGTGGTCCACTCGTCGGCTGCCGTCTGCTCTTTATCAATGCTTTTCAGCCACGGACACTCTTCGGCCAACGACGACGATTTTGTGAGATAGCGTTTCAGGTCGTCCTTGTCTTCCAGATTGAGCGTTGCCATCCTGCAATCCACCACCTCGAATGCGCCATAGCCGTTGCGAGTGCCGCTGCCAATCCTCGTTACGGGATTGTTTAGTTGGCGCAGAAGGTCGTCAAACAATTCTTCCTTCTCCTTTTCCCCAGAAGTGAGAGCTTCCATCTCGAACACGAAGCGAAGCCCCTTATAGGCCACTTGGTTGTCGAACTTGCCTGTCTTTGCTGCCACGCCCTTGTCGTCGATTCTCACGTGTTGGCGAATGGGCAACTCCTTAAAGTGCCTATAGAAGTCGTCCTCCCAGTCGATGCCGTCGCATAGTCCGTCGAGAGGTTTGCCCTCCTTGCCTATCATCAGTGCGTCGGTGAACATGAGGCACGCTCCGTGCCCATCGTTTCCTTCTTGGAATCCGAAGAGAGAGCTTTTCTCGTTGAAATCGCCCACGGCGTGACGCAGTATGCCAGCCACGGCAGTGCCTGGTATATAGGGCAACCCATTTGTGTCGGTGGCAACAAGCGAGTCGGTCAGAATGTCCTTTGTGCCTGTTCCAATGGCGATTGGCGTGGTGGTCTCGATAACCACTCTGGCAATCAGTCTGTGCGTATATTTGTTATTTTCCATTGCTCTACTTTATTTTTGCCATTTCGGCAGCGAGGTTAATCAGCGTCTTTCTCAGTCTGCCTTTATTTTCTTTTGCAAAATCAATCAGTTTATCTATACGTCCCTTTTCGTTCCATTCCTTCTCGGCGACACCGTGGGTGAGATAGCCTTCGTTGTCATCGAATTCCAATTTGCCTTTGAAGATGTCGCGGCCAAACAGTTTCTTGCTGAGCAACGACTCGTCTTTCGCGTGGCTGGCAATCTCGCGTATGGTTCCCCATTGTGAGGCGAAGGATACGTCGGGATCCTTGAATTTCTCCTTGTTGGCCTTCACAAACTCGTTCACCTTATTCATAGTCTCAATGTCGTTTTCGTCCTGACGATTGCGAAGGAAGCGAAGCAGAGGCGTATCTGTCGTCCGTGGTTCAGGCTCTTTCTTAGCGGAACTTTCCTTTTCCAAACGATATTCTGCCAAGCCATTGGTGCCGTCTTTCGCCTTCAGGAAGTCAGGATTATAAATTACGTGGCCAAATCCTTCGTTCTTGTACGAACCAACATACTGGCTCTCGACTGGTGCCGTGCTGTCGGTTTGCACTACTATGACGCTGCCTTTCTCTATGCCACATCTGTCAGTGTCGCGGCACTTGCGTTTATAGTTCCACGGCGCATACTGGAAGGTGCGTATCTGGCTCTTATCCCAAAGAATGGTTCCCTTGAGCCCCAACATCTCGGGCGTTGGACGGAACGTCGGTAGGCCATTTCCGTCGAGGAAGATGAGACGACTGTCGGCATAGACGGCGATAATTCCGTCCACGGGAGCCACGTTGCCAGCGTGGGTGGAAAACTTCGCCTCCTCGATGCTCACAAGGCCATATTGTGCGGTGCGCGAGCGACCAACCCGCTGCGTGCCTATCAGCAACGGACCGACTTTCTCGGCTGTCGCGTCGTTGTCGCATTCCACTTCGAAGAGAAACTCCTGTCCGGCATTTATTGACTCGTAGCCATACATCTGCTCGTCCTTAGCTCGACGGCTCTCCCTGTCGTAGGCCGACTTGACGGCAAATGAGGAGCAGTTTTCGGTTCGTTTCAGTGTTCCCGTGCCATTCTCGAAGACATAGAATCCCGAACGACACTGCTTCAGTTGCATCTTGTGGTTGGGGTCCTCTTCATAGAAATGATGTATGTAGCATTCTTCCTCCGGGCTCTTCAGTTTTGGATAGAACATCGCCGCTGGCACGTGAACCGAGCGCCGTTTCTCGTGACCAGCAACCACGGGGTGGGCATCACCAAAGCGAACCTTGCCGCTGTGGAAGATTTCCATTTCCATTTTCTCCTTTGAAAGTTCTTCGTAGTGGCGTGCCACAATACCGAGGAAATTGTTGCCCGGAACGAAATCGAGCGTGCTGTTGTTGCCCTCAGTCGCTGCCCTGCTGTTCAATATCACGTCGGTCAGCAGCCTACATTTGAATTGCATTTTCTTCATAGTCTTACTCCTCCTTTATTTTTGCCTTGATGTCGCAACGCCCCAGTCCGCGGTTGCGTTTCACTCCCATTCGCTTGATGAGCCCCAGGCTCTCCACAACCGTTGAGGCAATCTTGTCGTCAACATCGTGAATCTCTCCATGCAGGCAGCAGGGCACCACGGTCTCCACGCTGCGCAGGCTGTGGTCTTTAGCGATGCCGTCTTTGTTGATGGCTGTGGTCGTCACCTTATTATATAATAGAGATTGCAGATTTTCCGATACGATGGCGTTGCGCTCCTCGTCGGGCAGTTGGGCATTGGTGAAGAAGGCCGTGCCCATCACGTGATTCTCGTCGTCAGCGCCCTTGCCGAAAAGCCTTTCTATGGCAGCATCGTCGCAGTCTTTGCAGTCTTTGCAAAATTCCACATAATCTTCCACTGCCTCGCGTATCAGTCCCTTCATAGTCTTTCCGGGGATAAACGGCAGATCGTCCTTGTCCTTGATGACCAATGCGTCCACATCGGCACCGGCCGATAGCCCAGAGCCACAGTGCCATGCGGAATAGAATGTTATGCTATATTCAATTCTTTTCATATCGATGGTTAAGTTTACGTTTATTAAGCGATTAGAAAGTCAATGAGCTAAAAGGATTATCTTGTTTCTTGGTTATTGATCGTTTGCAGCGAGAGTACATCGTAGGCAGGATAGGTTTCGACGTTGTCCGCATCATTGTCAACGCGTGGTTTCCTATTCAGTTGTACGCCTGTGGTCAGGGCATTGTATTCCTTTCTGAGATTCTCCTGCGAGATGATGTTCTGCGAGCGTTTCTTCATCTGGTCGGCTAAGCTCCGATTGTTAGCCATTGCAGTGAGCCAGCGACGCACAGCACTCTTCACGGCGTTGCCCTCTTCCGAACTGAGCCGCTCCACAGACTGCTCAAGCCGCTCCACGCTCCATCGATCCTGCAACTTGGCGTCGGCATTGAGATAGTAGGGACCGAAGTCGAAGAAGACCTTTCTGTCTTCGGTCATCAGTTCCTTTTTCACAATGTCGCTGTATTCCTTCACGAAACTGCTTTGCACCTTGTGAAACATGATGCTCGAGAGAATCTTCTGATCGTTGGCCTGTCTCATCTCCTCCGACTTGGAATCCTTCTTGGCTTGATCGCAGAGTGCCTCTGCCAACTTGTAACCATAATAAAATGGGTACGACGACTTGATGAAGGCAATGCCGGCGCAGGCAGTCAGTGGATAGCCCATCTCGGCGGTAGCTGTCTCAAAATTACGGATGAACTCCTTAGTGTAGTCCAAAGCCAAGTCTGCGCGGCATATGATGGTCATATCATCGCCCGAGAGCACTGCGGGACGCAACGGAATGCGCTTGCTACCCCACGGCCTTTCGCTCTCATCGTCGTAATATTTCTTCTTAATTGCCTGAAATGCTGCTTGTGCTGCCGACTTGGTGGCTTCGTCAAGTTTATTGGAAAATTCTTTCAGTCTCTCGGCGTTGCTGCCAATCTCGCGCACCACCTCGCCCAAGCCATTACCATCGGCATGGACAATGGCAATCCAATCGTTTCGCCATGTCATGTCGCCAATGTCGTATGCCACGTCTCTGGAAGCAGTCTCGTTCTTGCCAAAACTCTTCTCGCAGAGGCTTAGAATCTGATACCTTTCGCGCTTCTTATGTGTGCCGATGTCTATGGCATCGTTACCATCCCATTCCACCGCTGGCAATCCCGTCTTGCGCGACCGCTCTATGCCCATCATACCCAAAGTCTGGCTTGCGGTGGGACGGTTGCGTTGGGTGCGCAGACGCTTCTCCAACTCGTCAACGGCCTTGTCGAAACTCTCGAAACGGCCTTCCATTTTTACCACTGCCTGACTGATCGTGATGCTGGGTGCGGCTTCCATTACCATTTTGGGAAATGTCAAGACCGCTTTCATGCAATCTTCTTTATTCTCGAAAATGCACTTAATGTTACCAGCTGCCTGCACAACGATTCCATCCTTTACCTTTTTCTTGTCTTCAAATGGAATTTCCATAAATTTGTCGGTGCATATTTCTTGCACTAACTCACTGGCTCCAACGATGTCTTTTAGCTCGTTGGTCTGAAAGATAAAAGCTTGAATGCCCTGCACCGATGCGCCATAAAGATACTTCGAGTTCATGTTGATGGTTATTATGATTATTAATTCTTTTTGATTGTTCCAAATCCAACGCTAGTATGTCGGCCAAGTCCTATAAAATCAGGAAACGTAAGATTGCAAGAAAATGTAGCATTCATGCTCATAAGTTTTACTCGCTTAAATTGCACAAGTCGAGATTCTGAGCAGGCCTTTATCGTGCACGCAACTCGATCTTCAGCTCTGATACCCATTCCTTTCAGAGCTGAGAGTATGTTGCCTGTGAGGATTTTCTCTAACAAACAGATGCGCTCCATAAGCGATTCCTTTTGCAAGTAGCTAGTATAGTTCGATTCGTTGAGCGGGAGCCAATCATGCAATTGGTAGCTCGACATCATTTGTTGGCATTCCACTACGGTGCGCTGCACATCAATGTCAGCGATCCTGAACACCATTTCTCGTCCGTTGATGTCTAGCCAGAAATTGCCTGATGCAAAAAACTCGCCGATAGCCTCTGTGCCTTCACCGATACAGACGATGGCGGCTTTCCCGTCAATGCGCTTGTACTGAATGAGTGGATAGGCGTATCGGAATTTATCTTCCCTATGATTGTGAAACAGAATGTTATCCTTTTCCAAAGAAGCGATTACTGCACCTCTAAATGCGGAGATTTCATTCTGCATTAGAGTATTGGAAAATTTGATAATAATGGTTTTAACGTATTGCATAGGTTTAGGTTCTTGAGAGATTCTGATATTCCGTAACAAGGTGGGGAGGGAACGTCGTTCCCCCTTCATTCTTTTGCATATTTTTTCTCCTTCGATCTTGTCCTTTCTACCGCTTTTTGAATTTGCGATAGAGCTTCCAAGCGAGGAGGAGACCGTCGAGCACGGAGGCACCGGTGCTGACGAGATTGCTCGGCATGAGGGCGTTGGAACGCGTGGGCGCCGGTTTTTCAAAGAGACGGCGGCGCAACTTGGTGATGTCGTTGCTGTCTTTTCGGATTTCCTTGAGCAGCTGTGCCTTGCGTTGCTCGATGGCGCGCAGGGTGTCGTAGGTGGCGGAGTTGTCGATGTCGTGTTTCATAAGACGTTCACGCTGTTATTCCATGAGCATTGAGGCAAGGAAGCGCACAAGGGGCTTTTCTATCCATGACTTGCGGAAGGCCATGAAAAGAAGGAAAAGCACCACATAGAAGGCGGCCACGATGCAGAAGGCGATGGGGTGTCCCACGGCGGGCGCTAGGGCGTAGGCTGCTGCGAAAGAAAGATAAATCAGGATGAGAATGATGATGAGCACCACCACGGCGGCCACGATGAGCGCCGTGATGAGTCTCACCACCTTCTCGATGACGTCGAGCCGCAGATACTCGTTCTGCAGTCCGACGTAGTGGCGTATCAGCTCAACGAGCTGACCGATGGTTTCTACGTTCTTGTCGTTGGAGAACATTATTCGACGATTTCGGTGGCGGCGTCTTTGATGTCGTCGGCGAGGTCGCTGATTTCTTTGCGGCTCAAGTTGATGTTGTGCTTTTTGCAGAAGTCGTCGATGGCATCGGTGATGCGCTCGCGAGTGTCTTGGCCCTTTTCGGGAGCCATGAGGATGCCGAGGGCGGCGCCGGCGAAAGCTCCGCCGAGGAAAGCGCCAATGTAGCCAAGTGTTTTCATGTTGATGTGATGTTTAGATTGTTTGTTGGTTATGATTGCATTGCAAAGTTAGTATTTCTTTGCGAAACAACAAGCGCTTGGAGGCCGAAAATGTGGCGTTGCGGGCTGTTTTAACAAAGTTTAGGCGCTCGTGCGCTGTCGGTTTGCGCTAAATTGCGTAACTTCGCACAAAATTTTTCGGAATACTCAATCAATATTAATTTGAAATAAGAAGAAAAAGCTTATGAAAAAGTACATGGTAGTATGCGCCGGCATGGCCGTGGCGTTGGCCTTTACGGGTTGTAAATCATCGGAGAGTGCTTATCGCAAGGCCTACGAGAAGGCTAAGGCACAAGAGACGACGGCTGCCGAGACCGCATCGACGGCCACGGAGACCACGGTGGTGGCGCCGGTGGTGACGCGTCCTTCGACAGAGACTACGGTGGTGGACAATGTGGACAATGCCGTGGTGCGCCAGGAGAGTGTGCAACTTATCAATGGTTCCGGCCTGAAGAATTTCAGCGTGGTGGTGGGCTCGTTTTCGGTGAAAGCCAATGCCGATGGTCTGCAGCAGACGCTGAAGAATGCCGGATATGACGCCCAAGTGGTGTACAATAGCTCCCGCAATATGTATCGCGTGGTGGCCTCCACCTACGACGACAAGGCCAGCGCCGTGCGCAGTCGCAACGACTTCAAGGCCGGACAATATCCCGACGCCTGGCTGCTCTACAACCAGCGATAAAGCGGGCGTGGCACGCATCCTCTCAATAGACTACGGGAAACGACGTACCGGACTGGCAGTCACCGACCCTCTTCAGCTTATAGCAGGAGGGTTGGCGACTATTTCCACATCGGAACTGACAGACTATCTGATCGAATACATTGGTCGAGAGGACGTGGAGCGCATCATCATTGGTCGCCCTGTGCAGCCCGATGGTAGCCCGAGCGAGAATCTGGCACGCGTGGAGCAGTTTGTGGCCAAATGGAAAACGCTGCATCCCGAGTTGCCCATTGAGTATGTAGACGAGCGATTCACATCGGTGCTGGCTCACAAGGCCATGATCGACGGCGGGCTGCGCAAGAAAGCGCGACAAGACAAAGCGTTGGTGGACGAGCTCTCGGCCACCATCATTCTGCAAAGTTATATGGAGAGCAAGAGGTTGCGCTGAATGCAACACGAAGCGGAGAGCACGAAAGAAGCGCATCTCCGGCAACAGAGAACACTTGTTAGAGAGATATGATACTTCCTATATATATATATGGTCAGCCTTGCTTGCGCAAGGAGAGCGCCGACCTGCCTGCCAATTATGAAGGGCTCGACGAGCTGATCAGCGATATGTTTGAGACACTCACGGCCAGCGAGGGCGTGGGATTGGCTGCGCCGCAGATAGGGAAAAACATTCGTTTGGCCGTGATCGACCTCGATGTGCTGGCCGATGATCTGCCCGAATACAAGGATTTTCGCAAGGCCTATATCAATCCGCACATCGTGGAATATGACGACTCTGAGACCGAATCGATGGAAGAGGGCTGCCTCTCGCTGCCCGGCATTCACGAAAAAGTGTCGCGCCCCACGCGCATCAGAGTGCGATATGAAGACCAGCAGCGTCAGGCCCACGATGAATGGGTGGACGGCTATCTGGCCCGCGTGATGCAGCACGAGTTTGATCATCTCGACGCCCATCTTTTCATCGATCGCATTTCGCCCCTTCGCCGCCAGCTCATCAAAAGCAAGCTGAAGGCGCTGCAGGCCGGCCGATATCGTTGCGGCTATCGCACAAAGGCTGCGCCGAAGCATTGAGAGGCGCGTGGTATGTCCACCGCAGTATGCTCCCGAAGGAGAGACGATTTGACAGGCGGATATATCGAGAACATTGAAAGCAAGGCTTCTGATGCATGACAGCCCACATCGTTTGCCCCGCATTATAGTGATGCTGTTGGCGCTGATTTCCTCGTTGGGAGCCGGCGCCCAATACAACGTTGACCGAGTGGTGCTGGCCGGGCGCGCCGCCTTGTTCTACGAAGACTACGTGCTTTCCATTCAATACTTCAATCAGGCCATCGCCGCCAAGCCCTATCTCTATGAGCCTTGGTTCTATCGCGGCATTGCCAAATACTATCTCGACGACTATGTGGGCGCCGAAGCTGACTGCTCCGAAGCCATCACACGCAATCCTTATATCGCAGGACAATATGAGTTGCGCGGCCTTTGTCGCATCCGTCGGAAGGACTATCAGGGTGCCATTGCCGACTACGATCGCTCCATTGCCCAAGACCCCACGAGCCAAGGGCTGTGGTATAATCGCGTGCTTTGCCGCATCGAGGCTGGCGAATACGACAGTGCCAATGCCGATCTCGACTCGATGACCACGCGCTGGAAACGTTACGCCAAGGCTTGGCAGCTGAAGGCTGAAGTGGCGCTGCGGCAGAAAGACACACTGCGGGCCGCAGCGGATTTAGATCGCGCCCTAGAACTCGATGAATATGACGGTGAGGCGTGGATGGTGCGCGGCATGATTTCGATGAACAAGAAACAGTGGCGCGAAGCCGACCAACAGATTTCTAAAGCCATTCATCTGAAGCCCTCGGTGGCCGGCTACTACATCAATCGAGCATTGGCGCGCTACAACATCAACAATCTGCGAGGGGCCATGGCCGACTACGACAAGGCCATTGAACTGGATGCCGACAACTTTTTGGCCCACTATAATCGTGGACAGCTCCGCATCCAGGTGGGCGATGACAATCGTGCTATAGAGGATTTCGATTTCATCATCAAGCACGAGCCCGACAACATCATGGCGATTTTCAATCGTGCACTGCTGCTCGACCGGACGGGGAATCCGCGCGCGGCCATCAGCGACTACACGAAAGTCATCAATCGGTTCCCCAATTTCTGGACCGGTCTCTACTACCGTGCATCGTGCTATCGCCGTCTAGGCATGATTGCGAAGGCAGAACAAGACGAGTTCCGCATTTTCAAAGCACAGCAAGACAAGCACCTGGGATATCAGCCGCGCTGGAGCGCCGGACAGCGCAAGAGTGTGAGAAAACTCTCCGACATTGATCTTGACAAATACAACCAGCTGGTGGAGGACGACGAACCGCAGGTGGAGCATGAGTATGCCACGGCCTATCGCGGGCGCGTGCAAAACCGAAAGGTGGACGATGGCCTGCTACCTATGTTCACGCTCTCTTATCGTGCCTACGCCGGCGGGCTGGGGCGCACCACGGCATTCGATGAAGAGGTGGAGCGTTTCAATCGCGGACATCGCTTGCGCCGCCAACTGTGCATTGGCGCGGCACAACAATCGAACACCGAAGCCGCGTCGGCCGAAACGTTTGCCCTCATCGACAGCCTCACGCAGCGCATACAGTCTTCGCGCAATATGGCCAACGAAAAAGCGCTGTTGCTGGAGCGCGCCGTGGCCTATGCCGACATCAAGAATCACGAAGAAGCCATCAGCGATCTCACGCTCTACCTCTCGTTCGACAGCATTTCGGCGCTGGGCTATTGGCAGCGCGCCGTTTGTCAAGCCTTGGCTAGCGAGTTTGATGCAGCGCAGGGCGTGGACGTGCAACTGAAGCGCGCCCGCATCATCGACGATTTCAACGAGGCCGTGAGTCGCAGTCCGCGCAATGCCTACATCCTCTACGACCGCGCCACCATGTATGCCCGCCGGCAAGAATACGGCCGCGCCATAGCCGACTACACCCGCGCACTGGAACAAGACGCTAAACTGGCCGAGGCTTACTATAATCGCGGATTGTGCCGCCTGCACACCGACAAGCGCGACGAGGGCATCGCCGACCTCAGCAAGGCCGGCGAACTGGGGCTCTATGATGCCTACAGCGTGATCAAGCAGTTGGGCAAAGAGCGAAAATCTAAAGCACGATAAGGTATTGCGTGTAGAGCGACAGGTTCCACGCGAGCAGATAGACGGTCATGCAGAAGAGGAGCACCCTCAGCCATGGCCGCCTTTTTGTTAGCAGGAAGCCGATGGCGATGGGGAGCACAAACATCCAGTGCGCCGACATGATATACACTTCGTTGATGCCGAAGCCTAGTCCCATGTGGATGGCCATGTCGAAGGCCATTCCCGCCAGAGCCATCCAGAGGAAACGGCTGCGACGCCCACACCAGATGCCGGCCAAGAAGAGTGCCACAATGATACCCTCTGCCACGTAGTTGATCCAATAGCGATACCTCACGATGACATCGCGATTGCGTAGCGTGTCGCCCAACAACTGGTCTTGATGCAACTGCAGTCCCTCGCCAAACAAGTTCTCCACGAAGGCATCCCATCGCGATGTGGTGATGTCGGTCCATCCCATAAACTCGCCTTCGGTGATGGGTTTCCCGTATTTTTTGTCGTGCCGTTTGTGGTCGGCGCGATACTTGGCCCGTGCCCGTTCGCGCATAAGCTCGCGAAACACTTTGGCCTGCATGGCGCTGTCGCGAATGGTGGTGGTGTCGCGGAAGTTCTTCAGGTGGCGTTCGCGCTTGATTTGTGCCACTCTCAGACCTTTCTCGTGACGCTCCACGGCTCTCGGCAGCTCGAATGTTTTATACTCCCAGCGCGCAAATCCCCACATCAGGGCGGCGGGCAGCAGCACGGCGAGCACCAGATAGGTGGGCCTAAAGAAGCGCCGGCCGTTCACAAAGAGCGCATCGAGAAATATCTTCACACCGTTGTTGAGACTCGTGCCTGCCGTGAAGATAAACAGCAACACGGTTTGCAGGATGTTGAGCGTGCGGCCCTTGTCGATGCATTTGCCCGAAATGTAGAGCGCACAGAGCAGCATGGCCATCGAAAAGCCAAAGTGGTCGGGCACGGAAAGCGACACCATGACGTAGCCAAACGAGAACATCAGCGCAGCAAGCAGCGTGGCGTCGAAACGGCGTAGCCGCATGATTTCGCGGAATATGCGGTAGGCAAACACATAGCTATACACGCTGCACAACAGCAAGATGCCCACACAGATGAATTGCGCGCAGTTGACACCAGTGATGGCCATGAGGCCCTGATTGAGCCAATAGAATGGATATATGAAAAACGCCAGCAGTGGATGGCGATAAATATTGTAGGATGCGTGCCATTCGGTCATCACCGCATAAGTGATGGGGTCGAAGCCCGACACCGCGAAATTGCGGATGAAGAGATTCCAATGGTCGTTGCTGATGGGCATAAACTTGTCGGCATAGGCATACACCACCATGCCGTTGATGGCGGCCATCACTACCAGTGTGACGAGCGCGCCGATGCGCTCCTCCGGCTTTATCTTGAAGATGCGAAGATATTTCATGTTTCGTTTGTTTGTTGGTTGGTGGATGGCGATGGCTCGATCATTGTTCGAGTCAGGCTCCAGCCCTGTTCATCAAAAAGCCCGATAGTGTCCTTCGTCTGAAAGATCGAGCAGCGGCGCATCGCTGTGGGTGTCGCCGTAGGCCACGAGCTTGTAGCTTGTGCGGTCGGGATATTGTTCCAGGAATCGCGCCACCTTCTCCTTCCCCTTGCAATTCTTTGTGGAGAAAAAGCCAGTCAGCTTGCCATCTGCCACTTGCACCTTGGTGCCAATCACCTTCACCGTTGGCGTGTCGGTGGCAACCGCCGAGCCGTCGGCCGGCAAACCGAAGAACGGGCGCACCCAGTTTTCCACCGATGCGGTCACCACCACCACTTCGTCGCCGTCCATCATGGCCTTGTTGAGAGCGGCCATCCCGTTTTTGCGCAGCAGCGAAGCCTTGGCTTTGGCAAAGCGCTCGCAGCCGGCATTGAATTCCGCCACGGGCATGCCACCGAAAAACTGTTGAAAAATGATGCGCTTTGTCTTGCCGGCGGGTATGATGCCCAGTTTCATCAGAATGATTTCGTGGAGATGGCGGCCCAGTCCGATGAGCGTTTGCTTGTCGCCCTTCATGAATCGGATAAACGCCAGCAGCGAGTCGTGCCGCGTGAGGGTGCCGTCGAAATCGAATGCGTGTATGGTCATAACTACAATATATATATAATGAGTAAGTATGAAAGCCCCCACAGTGCAATCACGGCGCGGATGAAACGGTCGTGAAATACCGCCTTCGTGGGGTCGCCGCTTCGGTTGTCCACCACCGTTATCTGGATATATCGGAGCAGTCCGAGAAGGACGAACACCGACGTGAGGTACAGATTCTCGGTGTGTACGCGCGAGGTTACTTCGGGCGAAATGGTGTACATGATGTAGCAAACCAGTGTCACCGATGCCGTGATGGTGATGGCTTGATTGATGAATTCCTTGTTGTAGCGTATGGTGTTGCGGCGCGGAGCCTCGCCCGTGGCCTCCATGCGGAGCACGTCGTCGCGCCGTTTGGTGAACGAAAGAAACAGCGTGATGAGAAACGTCATCATGACGATCCATTTGCTCAGCACCACTTCGGAGGCCAGTCCGCCCGCGAGCAGGCGGAGCACAAAGCCGAAGGCGATGACACAAACGTCCACAATGGCATGATGCTTGAGCCACGAACAATAGTTGAGATTCACGAAATAGTAGAGCAGCAGCACCCCCATCACGGCCCATCGATTCGCGTCGAGCAGCATCAGCACGGCCATGGAGAGCACAAACATCAGCGCCATCAGCCCGTAAGCCTGCGGCACAGAGATGGCGCCCGACGCCACGGGCCGGTGGCATTTCACCGGATGGCGGCGGTCGGCCTCCACATCGATGATGTCGTTGAAGCAATACACCGATGCGGCGATGAAGCTATAGGCCACGAAGGTGATGAGCGAGGCCATCACAGCGTGCCCGTTGGTGAGTGCTCCGCCAAAGAACATCGGCACCAGCACGAACACATTCTTCAGCCATTGCTTGGGGCGAATCAGTCGGAAAAGGTCTTTCATGCATTACGATTTTGTGGGATTCGACAGTATGGTGCGGGGCAGCGGGCTCACCACCACGGCAGCGATGTGCTTCAAGAGCCATGCCGCCACAAGGCTCAGTGCCAGCATGAGGAAGAATGTGCCCCAATAGCCCCATCGGAGCGACACGATGTTGGGGAGCACAAACTGGGTGTGAACAAGATAGAGTTCCAGCGACAAGCCGCCCACAAACCGCAGCGGGCGACGCACCCATTCGGGACTCACGCGCAACAAACTGCTCAGCAGCAGGGCGGCGCTCACGGCCAGTGGGATGTAAACCAGCCGCTCGGTGGCCGGCGGAAAAGCGCCGCGCCGATGGCTCTCCACATCAATGCAATACCACAGGGTGGCGGCTAAGATGAGCACCAGTGGCACTATCAGCGACCGATGTTCCGTGCGCGGTGCCTTCACCCACGTGGCGGCGTTGATGCCCAACAAGAAGATGGGGATGCGACTCCAGAAGATTTCCACATGGCCCACCGCCCGCCACAGCGGCGCATAGTCGCGCACCAGCAGATACCACACCACCATCAGCACAGGCGCCCACCGCCATGCGGGCTGCTTTTCCACGGCATAAAGGTAGAGTGGGACCACGGTGTAGAGCATCATGATGCAGGGAATAAACCAGAACGTGAGGTCGTCGGCCTTCCAAAAACTCCAGCCCACGAGGATGTTGGCCACCAGATCGGCCATCGTGGGACTGTAGCCGCCGCCGGCGGGCCAATACTGCGGGATGTAGAACAGGCAGGCCGCGATGAGCCAAGCGGGGTAGATGCGGAGGTAGCGGCGCCAGTAGAAGGCGAGCGTGCGCCGCAGCAGCGGCAAGCCTGCCCCCTTCTGCCACGCATACCACAGGCCGATGCCGCTCAAGAAGAGGAACACATCAACGCCGCAATTCCCCACGCGGCGCAAACCATAGAACGTGTCGGAGCGTGCCAGCGGCGTGTGAAACAGCATCACGGCCAGCATGGCGAGCCCCATGAGTTCGCCGCGAAAGGCGCTCAGATCATGCCACGAGAGGGCTTGCTTGTCGGGAGCTTGGAGGGCAGCGTTGGCGTTCATCACAGTCGGGGCTTGGGGATATATTTCAGCACCTCCTTGAGCATCAAAGCCAAGGCCACGGCCGAAAGCAGATAGATGCAGATGCCGCCGTAGATGTCGATGCGGCGATAGTGAGAGATGATGAGCTCGCGGGCAATGGGATGCATCACAAACAGCGCGGCCGAACACGTGCCCATGAACACCAAGGGCCGCATCCATCGCACGGGCAACAGCTTCACGGTGCTCACGGCGCCGGTCACCACAAAGGCAGGCACCATGAGCCAGCCGCCGAAAGTGCGCCCGCCTTCGATGACGCTGAAGGCCGACAACAGCAGCAGCGCCACCCACACCGGACGGGAGAAGCACCACTCTTGGCGACCGCAACCAATGCCCATACAGAAGGGCAGCAGTCCGCCCACAAAGTTATAGCGCACATAGTTGAGCGCTTCGGCATTGTCCTTGAGCAGCCATTCCACGAGCAACGAGCCCAGCGCCACGGCGATGAGCAGCACATCGTGGCGCCAACGTCGCAACACCAGCACGTAGATGAGATAGAGCTGCATCATCAATCCGAAAAACCAATACGGCCCTGGCATGATGACGCTGTCGGGACGGGGGTAGAGCAGATTGATGGTCATGGTGAGCTGCGCCAGCACATGGTCCCACGAAAACACGGAGGCGCCGTTGTTGTGGCGCAGCAGATAGACTGCAATGAAGGCCACATAGCCAACGATCATCAATCGGAAAAGCTTCAAAAAGTGGTAGCGGCAGAAACTCGGGGCGCCAATGTGGTTGAATTGTTTCTGCTCATACTTCTTCACCAAGCCGTAGCCGCTCAAGAAGAGAAACACGGGCACACCGTAGTGTCCCAAGAACGAGAAGAAGTGAATCAGCAGATCTGGGTCGGCCGCAGCCAGCTTCTCCATAAACGCCGCCGGCCGTGCCGCGTTGAAAGTGTACTCGTTTTCCTTCACCGCGAAGCCGAGGAAGTGGCAGTAGTTGTGGAGCACGATGCCCAATATGGCCACGCCGCGCAGCGCCATCGACCGCTCCTTGTCGAGCATACTGTTCGTCTTCGTGTTCATGGCTGTTGTTTGTATTTTCGTGTCACGGCGTCATAGTCGGTGACATTCTTCAGCAATCGTTTCCTTCCGGCGTTGTATTTCACACTCAGAATGTTGAGCTCGGGCCGGTAGTCCCGCGTGCGGATGCCGCCCAGATAGAGAAGCATGTGTCCCAAGGCGTCGCTCATGTAGGGCTTGTTCTGCGCCTGCTCCACCTGCCACACCACATCGGGGTGGGCTGCCCTATAGCTCGGCGACATGTAGATCCACATCGGGATGTCGTATTCGTAGCGGGCCATGTGTGCGTCGATGGTGTCGGCGTGATTGCGGCAGATGAAGTGAACGTCTTCATCATACACCTGCTCGCCGTGGTCGGACAAATAGATGACGATGGCTTCGCGCTGTTCGAAGCGACGAATAATCTGGTCCACCACCGAGTCGTTGTACAGCAAAGAGTTGTCATAATAGGCCAGCATCTGTCGTTCCTTGGCGCGCAACTTGGGCCTATCGTAGTCTTTGTTGGTCCACCGCTGGCGCGACTTCGGGCATTTGGAATTGTAGTTCACGTGCTGGCCCTTCAGATGGAAGATGGTCAGGTGGTGCCCATCGTTGCCCGGCTTCATGTTGTCGTAGTCTTTCAGCAGTCCTTCGTCGAACACGCTCAGCCGCTCGTTGCGACGATCAAACATGGCCTTGCTGAGCGCGGGATTGTTCAAGAAGAAGCCTCCCGAGAAGTCATAGACCGCTTCCTTGGCGCGCGGCAAAAACTGATTGGTGAGAAACGTCACGCTATAGCCCGCTTTGCGGAACACTTCGGGAAAGAGCGGATAGTCGCTCCACGCGCCCGAATCGCCCACTGCATAGAGCGAAAACAAGTGTTTGAACACGAAACTCGTGAGGTTCCACGGCGCCACCACATCGGTAAACGGGTAGAGCTCGCCTGCGTCGGCGCGGGCCTGCTGGCGCGGCGTTGTGGGTTTGTCGTAGCCATACAGCTGGGCGTGGTGACGATTGTAGCTCTCGCCGATGATGAGCACAATGTCGGGGCTTTTGAACGAACAGCTGTCCACGCTCACATGGTCCTCGCGCTCGATGAGCGAATCCACCTGCGAGGCGGTGAGCGTGTTGGCATAAATGGAGAACAAGGCCCTGTAGAACGGCTGATAGAGCTCCGCCTTGTCGGGCCGTGTGAGCTCGCGCTCCACGTCACCGATGTTGCCATACGACATCAGGCGCGCCATCGCCTGCTTGTTGGGCCACACGGAAAGGGCACACCACACCAACAGCGCGATGCACGCCAAACCGCCAATCACCTTCAGCCCACCCTCGGCCACAGGCGTCAGTTGCAGCCCGCGAGTCTCGCGTCGGTCGCGTCCGTGGGTGCGACGGGGCTTGTTTTTGGCGCGCCAAAACAGGCTCCACGCGATGTGTATCCCCAGCAACAGCAATGCCCATCCCGTGCCGCCGCTCACCATGTCGGGGGCGAAGAAGGTGGAAACAAACTCTGAGGCCTCTTGCGCGTTGGTCTCTCCCACGAGCAGAATCATGGTGGGCGTGATGGTGGTGTCGAATTTGGTGAAGCAATACAAGTCGACGAGCGCCAGCGCGTAGGCCACCACGTAGATGATGCGCTTCACCCATCGGCTCAATCCCCGCGGCAGCACAGTGAGTAGCACGCAGAGCAGATAGAGGTCGAAAAACAGTTCGTGCCACGCCAGTCCGTAGGCTTCGGCCCGCGGCTGATGGGGCACGGTGGCGTAGGTGCAGATCAGGCCCAGCACAAACATGAACAGAAAGAACGCAAAGTTCCTCCTTAAAGGCTCGAAGGCCCATCCCAAAACACGCACAAATACGTTTTCTTTTCGCTTTCTCATCTTGATTTGATCGTGGCATACGGCGGCCGGCGGAGTGCTTGTGTCGCAGACGGCGGTCCCATCGTTGCTTTCGGAGCCGCGGCCGCACGGGGCCTATTTGCCACTATACAGTTGGTTTCGTTGAATATATTCGGCCACGGCATCAGGCACCAGTCCGCTGATGCTCTGACCCGTCTGCAGCCGGCGACGCACCTCTGTGCTGCTCACATCGTGGAGCGGCGCCTCCACAAGCGTCACGCCGCGGGGCAGTTGCGAGGGGTCGATGGCGGCTTCGCGGCGCGGATACACCACTATGGGAAACTGCCGCACGAGATCGTCGTGGCGATACCACTTGTCGAACACCAGCCAGTTGTCGCTCCCGATGATGAGCGCAAACTGGCGGTCGGGGTATCGATGGCGGAGCGCCTGCAGCGTGTTCCACGTGTAGGATGGCGTGGGTAGCCCCATTTCGAAGTCGGAAGCCTTGATGTGTGGCTCGTTCTGCAGGGCCAGTCGGGCCATTTCCAACCGCCGGTGGTCGTCGAGCAGGCCGCGCTCGTCTTTCAGCGGATTGTGGGGCGACACCATCAGCCATACTTCTTCGATGCCGGCCTGCCCCAGTAGCGCTTTGGCCAGCGCCACATGGCCGCAGTGAATGGGGTTGAACGACCCGCCGAAAATGCCAGTCAGTCGCCCATGCCGTGCCGCCGGCGCAGTCTTTCGTCCGCGCCGTTGCCCTGTGTCTGTGGTGGATGATGGTTTCATGAATGCTGTTTTCGTATTTCCCGCCAAGGCTTCTTAATCGCTCCGTTATGGCTTCTTGATCGCTTCGTCAAGGCTTTCTAATCGCTCCGTCAAGGTTTCCTGACCGCTTCGCCAAGCTTTTTTAATCGCTTCGCCAAGGGAATCGGAATCGCTCGTTGCCGGATGTGGAATTCCTCGCCAAGGGAATCGGAATCGCCCGCCCGCGATTTCGCGTTGTCCCGTCATTGGTTTTGCGTTGCCCAACCATTGTCCTTGCGTTCGTAAACCGCCGGTTTGCGACAATTAAGTTATTAACTTAATATAATTACTTTATTAAGGTAATATAATTACTTTAATAACTTAATTTCTCAAGGGCATTGACGGAACGATGCTCCGATGGGGATGAAGATTTGCGATTTTGCTGGTGGAGGCTTGCCGTTTTGCGGGTTGCGGTTTATGAATCTGCCGTTTTCAGGAAGTCGGCCACGAGGCTGCACACTTCCCCGACGGCGGTGTCGAGGTCGTCGTTCACCACTTGCCGGTCGAACCGTTCGGCAAACGACATTTCGTATTCGGCCTTGCCGAGTCGCTCCTCTATGGCTTCGGGCGAGTCGGTGCCGCGCTTTTCGAGTCGGCGGCGAAGCTCCTCCACCGACGGGGGCATGATGAAGATGCTGAGCGCCTCGCTGCCATAGTATTTCTTGATGTTGATGCTGCCTTTCACGTCCACGTCGAACACCACGTTTTGGCCCGCAGATTGCTGGGCCTCCACCTGCGACTTGAGGGTGCCGTAGTAGTAGTTTTCATACACTTCCTCGTATTCGAGAAATTCGCCGTGCATCATTTTCTTTCTGAACGCCTCGGGGGTCAGGAAGAAGTAGTCCACGCCGTCTTGTTCGCCTTCTCGCGGTTTTCTCGACGTGCACGAGATGCTGAAGGCCAGATGCATCTCGGGATGCTCCTTCATCAGTCGTGAAATGATGGTGGATTTGCCGCTTCCCGAGGGTGCAGAAAAGATGATGAGCTTTCCTTTCATGATTGTTTTCGGATGATTATAATGCGTTGAGCACTTGCTCTTTTATCTGTTCGAGTTCGTCTTTCATCTTGACCACGATGTTTTGCATCTCCGCATGATTGCTCTTCGAGCCCGTGGTGTTGATCTCTCGTCCCATCTCTTGCGCAATGAAGCCCAGCTTTTTGCCCTGGCCTGCTTCCTCGTTCATCGTCTCGCGGAAGTACTTCAAGTGGTTGGTTAGGCGCTGCTTTTCTTCGCTGATGTCAAGCTTCTCTATATAATAGATGAGCTCTTGCTCGAGCCTATTCTTGTCGTATTCGGCTTCGGGGATGTTCTTTAGGCCTTCCACGATGCGTGTGCGGATTTTCTCCACGCGCTCGTGTTCGAAGGGCTCGATGGCGGCCAGCAGTGCCGAGATGTTGGCGATTTTTTCTTCAAACTTGCGTTGCAGCGCCGCGCCCTCTTGGCGACGGAAGGCCGTGATGTCGTCGAGCGCTTGTTCGAGCGCCTGTTTCACCGCGACCCATTCCTCGTCTTCGAGCACTTCGGCAGTGGTTTTGGTCATCACGTCGGGCATTTTCAGCAGCGTGCCCATCCAGTCTTCGGGCTCGGGGATGCCCTCCTCCTTGGAGATGAGCGCTATCTGTTGGTGGTAATAGTCCACGAGCTCCATGTTGATGGGAGTGGCCTCCACACCCGTGTCTCGCTCTATCCAAACGCTCAGATCCACTTTTCCCCTCACGAGGGCACGGGTCACCATCTGGCGCATCTCCATTTCTTTCTCGCGATAGAGCGGCGCGATGCGTGCACTGAGGTCGAGCGCCTTCGAGTTGAGCGACTTTACTTCAACGTGAATCTTCTTGTCTTTGTAGGCTGCAACGGCCTTGCCGTAGCCCGTCATTGATAATATCATATCCTATGGTGTGTAGTTGTTGAATGTTTGCGTGCGCAAAATACGTTGCAAAAGTAAGCATTTTGTTTCGTCAAAACGAATAAATCGCGAAAAAATCGGGCCGTTGGCACTCTTCACGAATAAAAGTTGTATCTTTGCAGACCCGTAGCGGCGTTGCGAAAGACCGCCGGTGGCGAAAAGCGCGACGCCCAACCAAGCAATAAAAGAATCGCAAATCACACGCCAAACAACATGAAGAAGACACTCTTTATAGGCCTCGCTCTCATTGCAGCCGCCGCAGCTGCGGCACAACAGCGCGATGGCGGCATCACGCCCGACATGCTGCAACAAATCGTAAAAGCACAGCCCAACGGCGCCGCCGACAAGGCCCTGGCCAACGCCATGGCCGGCAATGCTATCGACGATTTGGCGCGCACGCGCAACGGGCGCACCAAGCCTGACACCTATTTCTCGGTGGAAACGCCCGCCCAACCCATACACGACCAGAAAAGCAGCGGCCGATGCTGGCTGTTCTCGGGGCTGAATGTGCTGCGCGCAGACTTCGCCAAGAAACACAACGACACGCTCCGCGTGGAGTTTTCCCAGGACTATCTGTTCTTCTACGACCAATTGGAGAAGGCCAATCTGATGCTTCAGGGCGTGATAGACTGCGCCGACAAACCGATGGACGACCAGCGCGTGCAATTCTTCTTCAAGCATCCGCTGGGCGACGGCGGCACCTTCTGCGGCGTGGCCGACTTGGCAGAGAAATACGGACTGGTGCCCATGAGCGCGCAACCCGAGACCTATTCGGCCGAAAGCACGTCGCGGATGTCAAAATTGGTGAGCCGCAAGCTGCGCGAGGACGGTCTAGAATTGCGCCGCATGGTGGGCGAAAAGAAGTCGAAAACAGCCATCCGAAAGCGCAAGACTGAGATGCTGGCCACCGTTTACCGCATGTTGTGCATGACGCTGGGCGAGCCCGTGAGTAGCTTCTCTTATGCTTTCACCAACAAAGACGGGCGCGCATTGACCCCCTCGAAGACCTACACGCCGCTCGAATTCTACCGCGAAACGGTGGGCGGACCGCTGAACGGCACTTTTATTATGGTGATGAACGACCCGCGCCGTCCATACCACAAGACCTACGAAGTGGAGTATGACCGCCACACCTACGACGGCCACAACTGGAAATATCTCAACCTGCCCATCGATGAAATAGCAAACCTGGCCATCGCCTCCCTCAAGGACGGCCGCAAACTCTACTCCAGCTACGATGTGGGAAAGCAGTTCGACCGCAAGCGCGGCTACATGGATCTCGACATGTTTGACTACGGCGCGCTCTTCGGCACCACGTTTGGCATGAACAAGGCCGACCGCATCGAAACGTTCGACAGCGGCTCTACCCACGCCATGACACTGAGCGCCGTGGATCTCGACGCCGACGGGCAACCGCGCAAATGGAAGGTGGAGAACAGCTGGGGAGAGAGCTCCGGCCAGAAGGGTTGCGCCATCATGACCCATCGCTGGTTTGCGGAATATATGTTCCGACTAGTGGTGCGCAACGAGTATGTGCCGCAAGCATTGCTCAGCGAGTATGCACAGAAGCCCGTGATGGTGATGCCCGAAGACCCGCTCTTTGTGGCCGACGAGTGATATTGCCGTCCCGACGCCGCGCCCCAAACGATAAAAAAATGTATAGAGTTGGGACGAATGCGACGGAAAATCCGTAACTTTGCAACCCATTTCAATCCATATCATGGCCTGCATCCTGCATATTGAGACCAGCACCAATGTGTGCTCGGTGGCTGTTTCGGAAGACTCGCACATCATCTTCACTAAGGAAGACGACGGCGGGCCCAATCATGCGGTGAGCCTTGGCGTGTTTGTCGATGAGGCGCTCTCGTTTATCGACAGTCATGCCATACCGCTCGACGCCGTCGCGGTGAGTGGCGGCCCGGGCTCCTACACGGGCCTGCGCATTGGTGTATCCATGGCCAAAGGCATCTGCTATGCGCTGAACATTCCGCTATTGTCCGTGCCCACGCTCGAAGTGTTGGCCGTTCCCGTGCTGCTTCGCGAGCTGGTGACCGATGACAACGCCCTGCTTTGTCCCATGCTCGACGCACGCCGCATGGAGGTGTATGCCGCGCTCTACACCCGCGCACTCAAAGCGGTGCGCCCCGTGCAGGCCGACGTGGTGGACGCCGACACCTATCGCGAATATCTCGATGCACACGACGTGTATTTCTTCGGCAATGGTGCCACCAAGTGCGCCGATGTGATCAAGCATCCCAATGCCCACTTCATCGAAGGCATCATCCCGCAGGCCAAATACATGCAACCGCTGGCCGAGCGACGATTGGCCGACGGACAATGCGAAGACACGGCCTACTATGTGCCGTTCTATCTGAAAGATTTTGTGGCGAAACTGCCCAAGAAACTCATATAAAGAGACGGGCCGTGAGCGCCGAGAGCCACACGCCGGCAATCAGCCAGCACTCCAAAACCGACGCTCAATCACCATCTCTAAACGCTCAACTTCCAAGGAAATGAATATCGAAGGACTGGACTACAACACGAAACGCGAGCGGCTGAAACTGCCGGAATACGGGCGCGAAGTGCAAAACATGGTGGACCACGCCGTGGCGCTCACCGACAAGAGCGAGCGACAAGCGTGTGCCGAATACATCGTGACCATCATGGACAGAATGTGTCCCCAGAATCGCGGCAACGCAGACTACAAGCAGAAGTTGTGGGATCACCTGGCCATCATGAGCGATTTCAAGCTCGACATCGACTGGCCCTACGACACATCGGAGGCTGTGAAAATGGCCGAAAAGCCGCAACCCATTGACTATCCGGCCACGGAAATCCGCGTGCGCCACTACGGACGGTTGATTTTCGAACTCTTCGACAAGCTGAAAACCATGCCTGCCGGCGAGGAGCGCGACCGACTGGTGGCGTTTACGGCCAATCAGATGAAGCGCGACCTCGACCAATGGAGCCATAGTTTGTCGAACAATGAGGAGCGCGTGGCCTCCGATCTCGCCAATTTCACCGATGGCAAGATACAGCTGGACCTCGACAATTTCCGTTTTGAGCGTTCGATGCCCCAGGTAATGCCGCTGTCCAAGAACGGGAAAAAGAAGAAAAGATAGGCCGATATGCAATCGTTCGTCATAGAAGGTTCGCGCCCGTTGAGCGGAGTCATCACACCGCAGGGCGCCAAAAACGAAGCCCTCCAAGTGATATGCGCCACGTTGCTCACGGCAGAGCCGGTGGTGATACGCAACATCCCCGACATCCTCGATGTGAACAATCTCATCGATTTGCTGCGGGAGGTGAAGGTGAAGGTGGAGCGTTTGTCGCGCCACGACTACCGCTTTCAAGCCGACGATGTGGACTTGGCTTATCTGCGGAGCGATGAATTTGTGCGCAAATGCGCCTCGTTGCGCGGTTCGGTGCTGATGATTGGACCGTTGCTCACCCGCTTCGGAAGAGCCGTGGTGGCCGAACCTGGAGGCGACAAGATAGGGCGCCGTCGACTCGACACCCACTTTCTGGGGTTGCACAGCCTAGGCGCACGATTTGAATACAACGGAGAGCGCAATGTCTTTGAGATAGCCGCGCCACAGCCCGCCGGCCGGTTGAAGGGCACCTATATGCTGCTCGATGAAGCTTCGGTCACGGGAACGGCCAACATCATCATGGCGGCCGTGATGGCAAAAGGAACAACCACAATATACAACGCCGCCTGCGAGCCCTATGTGCAGCAGCTCTGCCATCTGCTCAATCACATGGGCGCCAACATCTCGGGCATTGGTAGCAATCTCATCACCATTGTGGGAATCGAGGTGCTGCACGGCGCGGAGCATCGCATACTGCCCGACATGATAGAGGTGGGCTCGTTTATCGGCATGGCGGCCATGGTGGGCAACGGCATCCGCATAAAGGATGTGTCGTGGAAAGACCTTGGCATCATCCCCGAAGCCTTCCGCCGCTTGGGCGTGAGAATCAAGCGCGAGGGCGACGACATCGTTATCCCCAAACAATCACACTACGTGGTTGACTCGTTCATCGACGGGTCGATCATGACGCTCGCCGATGCCCCGTGGCCCGGTCTGACGCCCGATTTGCTCTCCGTGTTGCTCGTGGTGGCCACGCAGGCCCGCGGCACGGTGCTCATCCATCAGAAGATGTTTGAGAGTCGCCTGTTCTTTGTGGATAAGCTCATCGACATGGGGGCACAGATCATCCTTTGCGATCCGCATCGTGCGGTGGTGGTGGGGCACGACAAGAAGAAGGTGTTGCGAGCCGGTCGCATGACGAGTCCCGACATCCGCGCGGGCATCGCCCTGCTCATTGCTGCCATGAGTGCCAACGGCACCAGCAGGATAGACAACATCGCACAGATAGACCGCGGCTACGAGGACATTGAGGCACGTCTCAATGCGCTCGGGGCAAAGATTAGTCGCGTGGAGTCGTGAGAATCTTCCTGTGGCAAAAGTGTAATCAGACGATGAAAGAGATTTAAAACCAAACGCTTAACTAAAAACGCTTCAATCAGTGCTTCGACAAGAGGATGTCTTCAAAATAGGCCGCATCGGCAAGCCACATGGCGTGAAAGGAGAAGTGGTTTTCCTCTTCACCGATGACGTCTTCGACCGCGTGGATGCCGACTATCTCATTGTGGAACGCGAGGGCTTGCTCGTGCCGTTTTACATCGAGGAATACCGATTCCGCTCGGATGAGAGTGCACTACTCAAGCTGGAGGGCATCGACACCCAGGAACAGGCACGCGAACTGACCAATAGCGACGTGTTCTTCGAGCGCAGCAAAGCCGACGAAGACCAGGCCCCTTCGACCGCCGAAATCATAGGATACACGATGACAGACCACGACACGGGCAACGCCATCGGCACAATAACGGGCATCGACGACAGCACAGCCAACACACTGCTGGAGGTTTCGCGCAACGGCGGCACGTGTCTGGTGCCTGTTGCCGAGGAGTTTATCCGTGCCATCGACCGAAAGAAGAAAACCATCAGGGTGACTTTGCCCGAAGGACTCTTAGAGATATGAAACAACAAATCTGCATTCTCGGTTCCACCGGTTCCATCGGAACGCAGGCCATTGCGGTGATTCAGGAACACAGCGACCGCTTCGAAGCCTATGCGCTGACGGCAAATCGTCGTTGGCAGCTGTTGGCCGAGCAGGCGCGCGCCCTTCATCCCGCGGCCGTGGTGATAGCCGACGAAACCTATTATGCACCACTCAAGGAAGCCTTGGCCGACACCGATGTGAAGGTGTACACCGGAGCCAAGGCGCTCGACGACATTGTGGAAGCTGGCCCCATCAACATGGTGCTCACCGCCATGGTGGGGTTTGCCGGATTGTCGCCCACCATCCACGCCATTCGCGCCCACAAGAAAATCTGTCTGGCCAACAAGGAGACGCTCGTTGTGGCCGGCGAACTCATCTGCCGTCTGGCCGGCGAAAATCATACGCCGATACTGCCCGTGGACAGCGAGCATTCGGCTATTTTCCAAAGCATTGTGGGCGAAGGCGACAACGAAGTGGAGAAAATATTGCTCACCGCTTCGGGCGGACCGTTCAGACTTCTGCCGAAGGAGAAGCTCGCCACCGTTACCAAGGCCGACGCCCTGCGCCATCCCACATGGGACATGGGGGCGAAAATCACCATTGATTCGGCTTCGATGATGAACAAGGGCTTTGAGGTGATCGAGGCCAAATGGCTCTTTGGCGTGCCGGCCGACCGCATTCAGGTGCTTGTGCATCCGCAGAGCATCGTTCATTCGGCAGTGCAATTTGTTGATGGCGCCGTGAAAGCACAACTCGGCGTGCCCGACATGCGCCTGCCCATACAGTATGCCTTCACCTATCCCGACCGCCTGCCGCTCTCGGGCGAGCGCCTCGACTTGTTCCGCCATCCGCTGGAATTTTTTGAGCCCGACATGGACAAATTCCGCTGTTTGGCCATGGCCTTCGAAGCCATCCGCCGCGGGGGCAACATGCCTTGCACGCTCAACGCCGCCAACGAGGTGGTGAACAGAGCCTTCTTGGACGACCGTTGCGGATTTCTCGACATGGCCGACATCATAGAGCGCACCATGGAGCGCGTGTCTTTCGACGCCAATCCCGACTACGACGTCTATGTGGCCACCGACCACGAGGCGCGGCGCGTGGCTGGCGAGATGCTTGCCGATTTGCACAAGGGATAGTGCCCATGCAGTTCTGAAACATGAGATATATTATATATGTATAACGATTAAAACCAACATCGTGGAAGTTTTTCTGATTCGACTATTACAGTTTATCCTCGCCATATCACTGCTCGTGTTGCTCCACGAGGGCGGCCATTTCTTCTTTGCCAAGCTCTTTGGCGTGCGCGTGGAGAAGTTCTACATCTTTTTCGACATGGGCCTCGGCAAGTGGGACGGCTCGTTGTTCAAGTTTAAACCCAAAAACTCCGACACCCAATATGGCATGGGATGGCTCCCCTTGGGCGGTTATTGCAAGATAGCCGGCATGATCGACGAGAGCTTCGACACCGAACAGATGAAGCAGCCGCCACAGCCTTGGGAATTTCGCACAAAGCCTGCGTGGCAGCGACTCCTCATCATGATAGGCGGCGTGCTGGTCAATTTCCTGCTCGCACTGTTCATCTACAGCATGGTGATGTATGCCTGGGGCGACTCCTATTACGACACGAAGTCGCTCTCTATGGGCTTCAAGTTCAACACCGATGCCAAGGCCATCGGTTTTCAAGACCACGATGTGCTTGTGAGCTACGACGGCAAGCCCTTCAAACGCTTTGACGTGGATGTTTATCGTCACATCGCCGATGCCAAAACGGTGCAGGTGAAGCGCACGAAGGCCGACGGAAAAGTGACGGCCGTTAACATACCCATGCCCGAAGATCTCAGTCTGCTCACCATGCTCAAGACCGATCCAGCCTTTGCCCGTCCCTTCATCCCCGCCGAGATAGATAGCGTGATGCCTGGCACGCCCGCCGCTGCCGTAGGACTGCAAAAGGGCGATCGCATACTTGCCGTCAATGGTGATTCGGTGGACAGCTGGAACGAATTCTCTCTGCGAATGGGCGTGCTCCACGACATGCTCGCCGCTGCAAAAACGCCCCAAGACAGTATGAAGGTGCGCACTGTGGTGATCACCACCTCGCGCGACACCGCCACCATGGTGCTTTCGCCCGAATTGCTCATGGGTGTGGCGCAAACTTCGCTGGCCAACTATTATGAGCCTGTGAACGTCAACTACAGTTTCTTGGGCAGCTTCCCCGCAGGCGTCAACTATGGCATCAACGTGCTGCGCGGCTATGTGAGCGACCTGAAATATGTGGCCACGGCCGACGGCGCCAAGTCGCTCGGCGGTTTCGGCGCCATCGGTAGCCTATTCCCGCCCGTTTGGGACTGGATGATGTTTTGGCGCATGACGGCCTTCCTCTCCATCATCCTTGCCTTTATGAACATCCTGCCCATACCCGCGCTCGATGGCGGCCATGTGCTTTTCCTCCTCTACGAGATGATCACCGGTCGCAAACCGTCGGAAACATTCCTCATCCGCGCCGAATACGTAGGTTTCGGTCTCATCATTCTGCTCATGGTGGTGGCCAATCTCAACGACATCCTGCGCTGGCTGGGCTATATGTAACCACATGGCCGAGCCGGCGCCAATCTCGTGCGTAGGCCGGCAGAATGGTAGGCTATGAACGGAATCTACACCATATTGCTACTGCTCGTCTCCAATGTCTTTATGACACTGGCATGGTATGGGCATCTCAAACTGCAGCAGATGCACGTCATCACCGACAATACACCATTATATATTGTGGTGTTGATGAGTTGGATGATAGCGCTCGCCGAATACACATTCCAAGTGCCGGCCAATCGTATCGGCTACATAGGCAACGGTGGGGCCTTCACGCTGGTGCAGCTGAAGGTTATCCAAGAGGTGATCTCTCTCTCGGTGTTCACCGTTTTTACGGTAGTTTTGTTCAACGGCGAGGCGCTCCGATGGAATCATTTCGCGGCATTTGCCTGTCTCATTTTGGCGGTGGTGCTTGCCTTCCGTTGAAAAAACGGAATCCGCAGGTACGCAAAGGAGTCACCACGAGCAATGGTCTTGCGTTTCTGGAATGACATTCTCAGAAGTCAAGAATGTGTGTCTTGAAAATGTGAGATGGTCATGTCGGTTCCGATGACCACGATTTACACGGTTTGTTCCTTATAGTTTTGGGAGAAATGTACCATATTTTCCGATGGAGCCATTGCGGTGGGGAATGAAAAAGATGGTGGCTTTTTCTTTTTTATTTCGTTCATTTTCGCTATCTTTGCATGGTGTTTGCACGGCATCAAGCGGTGACTTGGCGGTGCAAAGACGTGATAAAGACTCGACGCAACAATGCTGAAAACACTTTTGAAACAAGTGAGGCAGTTCAGAACGGCCGCCATCTTGACACCCGTGTTCACGGCTGCCGAGGTGGTGATGGGCGTGCTCATTCCCTACGTGACGTCGTGGATCATCGACCGCGGCATCATGGCCGGTTCGTTGCGACACGTGGTGATGTATGGCGGCGTGATGATGGTGATGGCGGCGTTCTCGTTGCTGTTTGGCATCCTTGCGGGGCGATTCTCGGCCTATGCGTCGTCGGGCTTTGCTTATAACCTGCGCGACGCGATGTTTAAGAACATCCAGACCTTCTCGTTTTCCAACATTGACAAGTTTTCTTCGTCGGGACTTATCACGCGCATGACCACCGATGTGTCCAATCTGCAAAACGCATTTCAACAGATATTGAGGGCTTCGGTGCGCTCGCCGCTCAATCTGATTTCGAGCATCGTGATGGTGGTGTTCATCAATACACAGATGAGCCTCATCTTCGTCACGGCGCTGGTGGTGCTTGGCACGTCGCTTTATTTCATCATTTCGCGCACGGTGAAACTCTTCTCCCAAGTGTTTCTGAAGTATGATGACCTGAATCGCTCGGTGCAGGAGAATGTTTTGGCTATTCGCGTTGTGAAGGCCTTTGTGCGCGAAGACTACGAAAATCGCAAGTTTGGCAAGGCTGTGGAGGCGCTCTACCGGCTTTTTGTGAAAACCGAATCGCTGCAGGCCATCAATCATCCGTTGATGATGCTCGTGTCGTATGGATGTATCATTGCCCTATCGTGGTTTGGCGCCAAGAATATTGTGGCGGGAGATCTCACTACGGGCGAACTGACCTCAATGTTTGCCTATGTGATGAACATTTTGATGTCGCTGATGATGCTCTCCATGATCTTTGTCACCATCACCATGAGTGCGGCAAGCGGCAAACGCATAGTGGAAGTGATTGACGAGAAGGCCGACATCACATCGCCTGTGAATGCCCTGACTGCGGTGGAGAACGGCAGCATCGAGTTTGACAGTGTGAGCTTTTCCTACAATCTCAACAAGCGGTTTGGCGAACCCAAGGAATATGCCATTCGCGACATCAATCTGAAGATAGCGGCGGGCGAAACCGTGGGCATCATTGGCGGCACCGGCTGCGGAAAATCCACATTAGCCCTGCTCATAGCACGCCTCTACGATGCCACAGAAGGCTATGTGCGTGTGGGCGGCATCGATGTGCGCGACTACGACACGCAGGTGTTGCGCGACAACGTGGCCATGGTGTTGCAGAAGAATCAACTTTTCTCGGGTACTATCCTCGACAATCTGCGCTGGGGCAATCCGCAAGCCACCGAGGAAGAATGTCGCGAGGCGTGTCGCATGGCTTGCGCCGACGAATTCATCGACAAGATGCCCGACGGATACCATACTTATATAGAGCAGAGTGGCAGCAATGTGTCGGGCGGTCAGCGCCAACGTTTGTGCATAGCTCGCGCCTTGCTAAAGCATCCGAAGATACTCATTCTCGACGATTCCACCAGTGCCTGCGACACCGCCACCGACCAAAAAATTCGCCAATCGTTTGGTCGTGGGCTGCCCAACACCACGCTACTCATTATAGTTCAACGCATACAGAGCGTGAAAGAGGCCGATCGCATTATCGTGATGGACAGCGGGCGCATTGTGGGATGCGACACCCACGAGGAGTTACTCAAGAGCAACGAAATATATCAAGACATCTATAATACACAAATGAAAGGAAACGGCGACTTCGATGAGCCGAAATCTCTGGCGGGCGAGAGTTGAATCAAACCTGCTAGTGTAAGAAATGGTCAGGGAATAGTGAAATAAAAATAGATAATGGCCAAACAAGTGAACATGGGAGCGCCGCGCGGGCCGCAAGGACATCGCACGGCCAAGATGCCGGAGGGCGGGATGAAAATCATCACGCGCCTGATGGGCTATGTGCTGAGTCGCAACAAGTGGGCGCTCTTGGCCGTGGCCGCGTGCATTGTCATCACCTCGTTCACCACATTGGCTTCGACGCTTTTCACGCGGACGCTCATAGACGACTACATCTTGCCCATGACGCAAGAGCCCGATCCATCGTTCTCTCCGTTGGCCCGCGCCCTCTTCCGATTGGCCGCCATTCTGTTGGTGGGCATCGTGTGTGCCTATGCCCAAAGCCTGCTCACCATTCGCATCGGACAAGGCACGCTCAAACGCTTGCGAATAGATTTGTTTGAGCACATGGAGAGTTTGCCCGTGAGCTATTTCGATCGAACGGCTCACGGAAACATCATGTCGGTATATACCAACGACGTGGATACGTTGCGACAGATGGTGGGGCAGAGCCTGCCGGATGTGTTTTCTTCGATGATCACCATCACTGTAACCTTTGTTTCGATGGTGGCTCTCTCGTGGCCACTCACGGTGCTCGTGGTGCTCATGACTTGCGTGATGGTTTACACCACGCGATGGCTGGGCAACAGATCTGCCTATCATTTCATCGGCCAGCAGAAAACACTGGGCGACATGAATGGGTTTATTGAAGAGACACTCAGCGGCCAGCGTGTGGTAAAAATCTTTTGCCACGAGCAACAAGCCATAGATGACTTCTGCCGGCTCAACGAGCAACTGCGCAATAGCGCTTACAATGCCAACAAAGAGGCCAACATCGTGATGCCCGTGAATGGCAATATTTCTAACGTCATCTATGTGCTTTGTGCCATTATCGGTGCCGTTATCGCCTTGAGTTCTTCGCCATGGCTGCCGGCGCTCACCATAGGAACGCTCGTGAGTTTCCTCACTCTGATCAAAAATTTCACCCGACCGGTGTCGCAGATGAGCCAACAAATCAACAGCATCATCATGGCCGTGGCGGGTGCCGGTAGAGTGTTTAGCATGATGGATGAGCCGGCGGAGACCGATGAAAAAGCCGGTGTGCGATTGGTGAATGTCAGCGAAGATGCCGGCGGAACACTCACAGAGACTTCCGAAACCACGGGGATTTGGGCTTGGAAAGACGAGACCACGGGACAATTAACCCGTCAACGCGGTGAGGTGGACTTCTCGCATGTGGACTTTTCCTACGTCCCCGAGAAACAAGTGCTCTTTGATATTGATCTCGATACCGACGCTGGACAGAAGATTGCACTCGTGGGCGGAACGGGCGCCGGCAAGACCACCATCACCAATCTCATCAATCGCTTCTACGATATTCAGGAAGGGCAGATACTCTACGACGGTATTGATGTGCGCCGCATCCACCGCGAAGACCTGCGCCGCTCGCTCGGCGTGGTGCTCCAAGAGACGCATTTGTTCACCGGAACCGTGATGGAAAACATCCGATACGGCCGTCCCGAAGCCACCGACGAGGAATGTCGCGAGGCAGCCAAATTGGTGAATGCCGACGACTTCATTATGCGTTTGGCCAATGGCTACGACACCGTGTTGACGGCCGATGGCGGTAATCTTTCGCAAGGTGAACGCCAATTGTTAGCCATAGCACGCGCAGCCGCCGCTAATCCGCCCGCCCTTATTCTCGACGAGGCCACATCAAGCATCGATACACGCACCGAGCGATTGGTACAAGAAGGCATGGACCATATCATGCAAGGGCGCTCAACTTTTGTTATCGCCCACCGACTGAGCACCATTCGCAACGCTGACACCATCGTCGTGATGGAGCAGGGACGGATTATCGAGCGTGGCACACACAACGAATTGCTAGCGCTCCGCGGAAAATATTATGAGCTCTATACGGGCAACAAAATCACAGAATGAAGATTTCGCCCAGCTGACATGAAATGAAAAGACTACGCAATAAAGATACAAGAATATGAAAAAAACGATTCTGATGTCTCTGCTTCTTGCCGTCATATCCATCGCAATGGCGCAAAGTGGTTACTATACTCGGAATGTCTCCGACCGGCAACTCAAACGCGACGCCCACAGATGGGTGAAAAAAGGCGAGTGGCGCAATGGCTTCACCAAGGCGCGTCCGCATAAGAGCGTGAACGAAGTGGACTTCTACGAACAATATCTGCGCAACCCCGAGCAGTGGCAGGCCCTCTTTGCGTGGCTCGAACGCACCGACCTCATGACCATCGAGCGCGGCAGGCACCCCATCCCGGGGAGCAATCTAGTGGCCAGCGTGGAAGATTCGGAGAATGGTCCGTTGGAAAAGCGTAACAGCGAAAGTCATTATCATCACATAGATTTCCAATGGGTGGTGAGCGGCACCGAAGGCTTTGGTATCCTTGATCACACTACTAGTGTGCCAAAAGATGCCTACAAGCCCGATGTTATTCATTACAACTACGACCGCAAGAAGACAAAATTCTATGAGAGCAACCCACAGGAATTCTTTCTTTTCTTTCCTTCAGACTGGCACATTGCTAAAGTTAGGACAACGCACAAAGATCAGCACATTCGCGTTGTTGTGGTGAAACTTGACTACGTGGACGCCCCCAAACACCACAAACGCTGAACACTGACGTGCACTATGCAAATGCTGCGGCCGTGTACGTTTAAGTTTCAAACAACCTCCATTTAGCGCCAATACGTGAGAATTTGCGTGAAAAATTTGCGCAATATAAAATAAAAGCGTATCTTTGCACCCGCGTTTTTGCCGCATGGTACCTTAACAAAGCGGTTATGTGACGGTCTGCAAAACCGTATAGAGCGGTTCGACTCCGCTAGGTACCTCACAAGAAAATCCCAAGTGCTTCAATGCAAGCGCTTGGGATTTTTCGTGCTAGGTTGATGACTTCTGCATATAAGGACAAAATTTAGGTTTAAGCACCAAAATAGAGCATGAAAATATCGATGAGCCCTCTATTTAGGGGGCTGTGGGCATATAATAATTCCGAAATCAGGGCTTTTCTTCTTTCGAGGGAAAGCCCTTTATGTATGCGTAGTTTT